>Ga0066256_1000298_pt1 | contig 184046 bp, 158 predicted proteins | sample ThiBio_1000_biof_FD_87107 | JGI IMG/M metagenome (GOLD analysis project Ga0066256, IMG submission 87107) | Wastewater bioreactor microbial communities from Cape Town, South Africa - Thiocy_expt_1000_biof (version 2) | ecosystem: Engineered > Bioreactor > Thiocyanate-remediating >...
TATGGAAGGGCCATCGCTCAACGGATAAAAGGTACTCCGGGGATAACAGGCTGATACCGCCCAAGAGTTCATATCGACGGCGGTGTTTGGCACCTCGATGTCGGCTCATCACATCCTGGGGCTGTAGTCGGTCCCAAGGGTATGGCTGTTCGCCATTTAAAGTGGTACGCGAGCTGGGTTCAGAACGTCGTGAGACAGTTCGGTCCCTATCTGCCATGGGCGTTGGAAGTTTGAGAGGGGCTGCTCCTAGTACGAGAGGACCGGAGTGGACGAACCTCTGGTGTTCCGGTTGTCACGCCAGTGGCATTGCCGGGTAGCTATGTTCGGAAGCGATAACCGCTGAAAGCATCTAAGCGGGAAGCGCGCCTCAAGATGAGACTTCCCGGGGCACAAGCCCCCTGAAGGAACCATGTAGACTACGTGGTTGATAGGTCAGGTGTGTAAGCGCGGCAACGCGTTGAGCTAACTGATACTAATGATCCGTGTGGCTTGACCATATAACCTCAAGTTGCCTTGGCCGACATGACATGTCGATGGACCCAAGTGCACGCTACGTCACAAGACCTACGAGAGGCTGGCGCTTTATCCTGCTCCAATGGATAGCGACCCTCCAACCCTCTCCCTGGTGAAATTAGCGCTGTGGAACCACCCGATCCCATCCCGAACTCGGAAGTGAAACGCAGCTGCGCCGATGGTAGTGTGGCTCAAGCCATGCGAGAGTAGGTCATCGCCAGGGGCTTTATCCCCAAACCCCCGCTGCAAATGCAGCGGGGGTTTGCTTTTTTCCCGCATCAAAAACCCGGACGCCGCATAAACCAGAACGACGCCAAAAGGCGCCGTTGGCGGGTTACACGCACTCAGTTCGGCGTCACCGCGCGCTCCAGCAGCTGCATGTCCGCCTCGTGCTGACGCGCTACGTGCGGGGCCTCGTATCTGCAGCAGAGCACCGCGACGGCCTGCCCTGCAGGCGCGCGACAGAGACAAAGGCCAGGGCCCTCGCGGGCCGGGCGCCTGCGCCGGAACGGAGCCTCGCACGCGAACGCGTGCAGCACGGGCTGCCTCACGTAGATCCGCGACCACCGCGCATACGACAACGGCGCCCTCAGGCGCCGTTGCTTGAACCTACTCGATGTCCCAGCCTTACACCCGGCCGAACACCAGCGTCGCGTTCGTACCCCCAAAACCAAAACTGTTCGACATCACCGTCTCAAGACGCGCTTCCTGCGTCTGACGAAGAATCGGGAAGCCCTCCGCGCGCGGATCCAGCGTCTCGATGTTCGCAGAACCGGCCATGAAACCGTCTCGCATCATCAGCAGGCAGAAGATCGCCTCGTGGACGCTGCCTTGTACCCGATAGCGGCGGGTATCCGGATCAGGCCCGCTGCAATGGCGTACCGGTCGCTGGGCCATGACCGGGCGTCCGCACGGGGGCGGCATTGCGTTGTCGGGCGGCCAGGGCCCAGCGGGCGGCGATGTTGGGGGCGGTGATGCAGACCGCGGTATCGGTCACCGTGGTTACCGCGCGCTCCAACAGCTGGATGTCCGCTTCGTGCTGGCGCGCCACGTGCGGGTCCTCGAAAAATATCGCCCGCTGGCAGTGGCCTTCCAGCACCCGGTCGGCGATCTGCGCGTCGCCTCCCAGCGGACCGCTCTGGAAACGCTGGATCCACGCCTGGTCACGCGGCCAGCCGCGGCTCCAGGCCAATGCGTTCAGCTGTTGCCCCGTGGTGCCGGTGCCGATCCGCTCGCGGAATTGCGACAGCACGTCGAAATGCTCGGCGACGAACGCCAGCATCTGCGGCTTGCGCGCGTCGTGGGCGATCAGCGCCAGGGTCTGGCGGCCGAAGTCGTGGAGATCGTCGGCGCCGGGGTCGGCGGGCAGGCCTGCGTGGATGCGCTCCATCTCGACCCAGTCGCGGGCGCTGGCGACGGTGGAGATGAACGGCTTGCCGTGGATCACGCATTGGCGCTTGAGGGCGACGGCTTCGGGGAACACCGAGGACGGGTCCACCGGGTCGATCAGGTAGATCGCCCCATCCAGGGTGCGTTCGGGCGTGCCCATGCCGACGACCTCGGCGACCAGTTTCATCAATCCGCCTTCGCGGCCATTCGGGTAGCGGGTCAGCCCGGGCAGGCTGCCAGCGGGCAGGGCGGCGACGATGGCGTCGTGGGTACGGCCGACGGCATGCAGCTCGACCCCAAGCTCGCGCAGGCCGGTGGCGCTGGCGCGCAACCAGCGGAACAGCGCGGCGTCGGCGCGCTCGTGATGCAGGCGGTTGGCAGCCAGGCCGATGCGCATGGGGATCTCGCTGGAGGGGGGAACGACGAGTTTAAGCGCTGGTCGTGTACGCGATTCCACCGGTACCGCGAACGGCCAGCCGGGCGGATGGACGCGCCATCCTGCGCGCGGCCGATGCTCCCGGTTGCCGGCCGTGCGCGCCGGCGGGAGGCGCGGCTCAGTGCAGCAGCAGGGTGATGATGCTGGCCGCGGCGTCGCGGCCTTCGGCAACCGCCGTCACCACCAGGTCGGCACCGCGCACGGCGTCGCCACCGGCGAACAGACGCGGGTTGTGGGTCTGGTAGGGCAGTCGGCCGGCGCCGCCGGCGACGATGCGTCCCGTGCCGGTCGCCTCCACGCCCTGCGCCGCGAGCCAGTCGGGCAGGGTGGCCGAGAAGCCGAAGGCGATGATCACAACGTCGGCTTCCAGCAGCGATTCGCTGCCCTCGACCGGCTCCGCGTTGCGGCGGCCGTTGGCGTCCGGTTCGCCCAGGCGGGTCTCCACCACGGTCACGCCGATCACCTCGTCGTCGGCGCCGGCTTCGATGGCCAGCGGCTGGCGGTTGAACAGGAAGCGCACGCCCTCTTCGCGGGCGTTGGCGACCTCGCGCGCGGAGCCGGGCATGCTGGCCTCGTCGCGGCGATAGGCGCACGTCACCCGCGCCGCGCCCAGGCGGATCGCGCTGCGCACGCAGTCCATGCCGGTGTCGCCACCGCCGAGCACCACCACCCGCTTGCCGTTGAGGTCCGGCAGTGCGATCTGGTCCTCCCAGCCGGCGATCGGCCGGCCCTGCGGATCGCCGCCCCCGACGATGCGCCCGTTCTGCACCAGGAACGGCAGTGCCGGCAGCACGTTCTTCAGGTCCTGGCCGACCAGCCCGCCATCGGTGTAGCGGTAGGCGCCGGTGCCGAGGAACACCGCGTCGTAGTCGGCCTGCAACTGCTCGATGGTGGTGTCGCGGCCGATCTCCACCCCCAGCCGGAACTGCACGCCCATGCCTTCGAGGACTTCGCGACGGCGCCTGATCACGCTCTTCTCCAGCTTGAAGCTGGGGATGCCGAACTGCAGCAGGCCGCCGATCTGCTCGTAGCGGTCGAACACCACGGCCTGGATGCCGGCGCGCGCCAGCCGATCGGCGCAGGCCAGCCCGGCCGGGCCGGCACCGACGATGGCCACGCGCCTGCCGGTGGGCTGCACCGCCTGCAGGTCCGGTTTCCAGCCGCTGGCCAGCGCGGTATCGACGATGTACTTCTCGACCGCGCCGATGGTCACCGCGCCGAACTCCTCCAGCGTGCAGCTGCCCTCGCACAAGCGGTCCTGCGGACACACGCGGCCGCAGACTTCCGGCAGCGGGTTGGTCGAATGGCACAGCGTCGCGGCCTCGTGGATGCGGTCTTCCTGCACCAGCTGCAACCACTGTGGGATGGCGTTGTGCACCGGGCACTTCCAGCTGCAGTACGGGTTGCCGCAGTCCAGGCAACGGCCGGCCTGGTACTGCGCATCGGCCTTGTCGAACCTGCCGTAGAGCTCGCCCCAGTCGCCGGACGTGCGCAGTTCCACCGGAATGCGCCGCGGCATGGTGCGGGGAATGTCGAGGAACTGGAAGGCTTGCTTGCGGCTCATGGGCGACTCGTGGAGAGGGGGAGGGAGCGGAGCGGGAACGCGGCCAGGGCCTTCCCGTCTCCATCCCCTTCCGCGTGCGGGAAGGGGACTCCTGGCGTCATGCGGCGTTGCGTAGCGCGGCCGCCAGCGATTCGATGCTCGCGGCCTTGGGTTTGACCAGCCAGAACTTGCCGACGTAGTCGCGGAACTCGTCCAGGATCTGCTGCGCCCAGATGCTGCCGGTCAGCTCGCGGTGGCGGCCGATCAGGGCGTGCAGGTGCTGGCGGTAGTTCTCGAAGCCCTCGGCGGAGATGCGGTGGATGTCGATCAGCTCGTGGTTGTAGCGGTCCACGAAATCGCGGTCCACGTCGAGCACGTAGGCCAGTCCGCCGGTGAACCCGGCACCGAAGTTGAGGCCGACCTTGCCGAGCACGACGACGATGCCGTCGGTCATGTATTCGCAGCAGTGGTCGCCGGCACCCTCGATCACCGCCAGCGCGCCGGAATTGCGCACGCCGAAGCGTTCGCCGGCCCGCCCGGCGGCGAACAGTTCGCCACCGGTGGCGCCGTACAGGCAGGTGTTGCCGACGATGGCGGTGTTGCGCGCCTCGAAGCGCGCACCACGCGGCGGACGTACCACCAGCCGGCCGCCGGCCATGCCCTTGCCGACGTAGTCGTTGGCCTCGCCTTCCACCTCCAGGTTCAGGCCGCCGACGTTGAACGCGCCGAAGCTCTGCCCGGCGGTGCCGCGGAAACGCAGGTTCAGCGGCGCATCGTCCATGCCATGGTTGCCGTGCGCGCGGGCGATGGCGCCGGCCAGGCGGGTGCCCACCGAACGGTCGGTGTTGTGGATCAGAAAGCGGTGCTCGCCGCCGCGCTTGTGGGCGATGGCCCCGGCCAGCAGCCCGTCCAACTGCGTGGCCAGGCTGTCCGGCGACTGGTACAGGCGCTGCGCCGCGCAGTGCGCGCCTTCGTAACGGGCCGGCGCGAGCAGCCGCGACAGGTCGACCTTGACCCCTTCGCGTGGCGCCACGTCCAGCTGCTCGAGCAGATCGGTGCGGCCGACGATCTCGTCCAGCGAGCGCGCGCCCAGGTACGACAGCCACTGCCGCACTTCCTCGGCCAGCAGCCGGAAGAAGTTCTCCACCCGTTCCGGCATGCCGGTGAAATGGCCTTCGCGCAGGCGCTCGTCCTGGGTGGCCACGCCGGTGGCGCAGTTGTTGAGGTGGCAGATGCGCAGGTACTTGCAGCCCAGCACGATCATCGGGCCGGTGCCGAAGCCGAAGCTGTCCGCGCCCAGCAGGGCGGCCTTGACCACGTCCAGCCCGGTCTTCAGGCCACCGTCGGTCTGCAGCAGGGTACGGCCACGCAGGTCGTTGCCGACCAGCGCCTGGTGCGATTCGGCAACGCCCAGCTCCCACGGCACGCCGGCGTAGCGGATCGAGCTGATCGGCGAGGCGCCGGTACCGCCGTCATGGCCGGATACGGTGATCAGGTCGGCGCCGGCCTTGACCACGCCGGCGGCGATGGTGCCGACCCCGGCATGCGACACCAGCTTCACCGACACCAGCGCTTCGGGGTTGACCTGCTTGAGGTCGTAGATGAGCTGCGCCAGGTCCTCGATCGAATAGATGTCGTGGTGCGGCGGCGGCGAGATCAGGCCGATGCCCGGTCTTGCGTAGCGCAGCCGCGCGATCAGCTCGTTGACCTTGTGGCCGGGCAGCTGGCCGCCCTCGCCGGGCTTGGCGCCCTGCGCGACCTTGATCTGCAGCACCTCGGCATTGACCAGGTACTCGGCGGTGACGCCGAAGCGGCCGGATGCGACCTGCTTGATCTTGGAGCGCTTCTCGGTGCCGTAACGCACCGGGTCTTCGCCGCCTTCGCCGGAATTGGAGCGGCCGCCGAGGCGGTTCATGGCGATGGCCAGCGCTTCATGCGCTTCCGGCGAAAGCGCGCCGAGCGAGATGGCGGCGGTGTCGAAGCGCCGGAACAGCGCCTCGGCCGGTTCCACTTCGGCCAGCGGCACCGGCGTGGCGGCCGGCTTGAGCCGCAGCAGGTCGCGCAGCGCCGAGGCCGGCCGCGCATGCACCGCATCGGTGTACCGCAGCCAGTCCTCGGCCTTGCCGGTGCGCGCGGCGCGCTGCAGGGTCAGCACCACGTCCGGGTTGTACATGTGGTACTCGCCGTCGTGCACGTACTTGAGCAGGCCGCCGATCTCGGTGGGCGCCAGCGGGTTCCAGGCGCGGGCGGCGAGCTCGCGGGCTTCGGTATCCAGCCGCGCCAGGCCGACGCCGCCGATGCGCGCGGTGGCATCGGGGAAGCACAGCCGCACCACGTCCGGGTCCAGGCCGACGATCTCGAACAACTGCGCGCCGCGGTAACTGGCCACGGTGCAGATGCCCATCTTGGAAATGATCTTGCTCAGGCCCTTGTAGATGCCCTTGCGGTAACTGCGGCCGATCTGCGAGACCTCGCCGCCCTTCTTCAGCAGCAGGATGCCGCGCCGGCCCATGTCGAACAGCGTCTGGTACGCCAGGTACGGGTACACCGCGGTGGCGCCGAAGCCGAGCAGGCAGGCCATGTGGTGCGCGTCGCGCGCGGTGCCGGTCTCGATGATCAGGTTGACGTCGCAGCGCAGGCCGCGCTTCGACAGGTGGTGGTGCACCGCGCTGGTGGCCAGCAGCGCATGCACCATCGGGCGCTCGGGAACCGGGTAGCGGTCGGACAGCAGCAGCATCACCGCGCCCTCGCGCGCGGCCTGCTCGCATTGCGCGCAGATGCGCTCGATGCCGGCGGCCAGCCCTTCCTCGATGTCGTAGGACAGGTCGATGAGGCGGTTGCGCTCGACGTACTGCTCCATCTTCAGCAGCTGGCGCAGCTTGCGCTGGCTGAGCACCGGCGAATTGAGGATGACGTGATTCACCGTCTCCGGGCCGGCGTGGAAGATGTTGGTCTCCCTGCCCAGTTGGGTGCTCAGGGACATCGCGCAGTCTTCGCGCAATGGATCGATCGGCGGGTTGGTGACCTGCGCGAACGCCTGCCGGAAGTAGTCGTACAGCGGCCGGGTGTGGCGGCTGAGCACGGCGATGGGGGTGTCGTCGCCCATCGAGCCGGTGGCTTCCTGGCCGGTCTCGGCCAGCGGCCGCAGCACCTGCTCGACCTCCTCGGAGGTGAGCTGGAACAGCTTGTGGTAGCTGAGCAGCGTGGCCTCGTCGAAAGGCTCCTCGGCCAGCGAGGGGTCGATCAGCTCGGTCTGCAGGTAGGTCACGCCCTGGTGCAGCCATTGCTTGTACGGCGCGCGCGCGCGGTTGATGCGGTCGATGGCGTCGGAATCGAGCAGGTCGCCGCGCTTGAGGTCGATGGCCATCATCTGCCCCGGCCCGAGCTTGCCCTTCTGCACCACGCGTTCGGTCGGCACTTCCCAGACGCCGGCCTCGGAGGCGACCAGGAAATGGCGGTCCGAGGTCAGCATCCAGCGCGCCGGGCGCAGGCCGTTGCGGTCCAGCGTGCACGCGGCATAGCGGCCGTCGCAGGCGACGATGCCGGCCGGGCCGTCCCACGGCTCGCTGTTGAGACCGTAGAACTCGTAGAACGCCGCCAGGTCGGCATCCTTGAATTCCAGCGACTGCGTCGCCGGCGGTACCAGGATGCGCAGCGCCTGGATCAGCTCCATGCCGCCGGCCACCATCAGCTCGAGCATGTTGTCCATGCTCTGCGAATCCGAGCCGTGCATCGAGATCACCGGGTCGAACTCGGCGATGTCGAACTTCGGCGTCTTCCACACCCTGCTGCGCGCCTGCGCCCAGTGGCGGTTGCCTTCGATGGTGTTGATCTCGCCGTTGTGGGCGAGCATCCGGAACGGGTGCGCCAGCGGCCAGCGCGGCAGGGTGTTGGTGGAAAAGCGCTGGTGGAACACCACCACGCTGGAAGCCAGCTCGTGGCGCTGCAGGTCCGGGTAGAACGTGCTCAGCTTGTCCGGCAGCACCATGCCCTTGTAGCTGATGGCCTCGGCGCTGAGCGTGGTGACGTAGTAGTCGGCCACATCGCGCAGCGCCTGCTCGCTGCGGCGGCGCGCCAGGAACAGCGCCAAAGCGAACTGTTCGGCGCTCTGCGCGGGACCGGCATCGACGAACACCTGCTCGATGCGCGGCAGCGTGGCGCGCGCCAGCTCGCCGCAGACGTCCGCATTAGTGGGCACCACGCGCCAGCCGCGCGGCGCGCAGCCGGCTTCGCGCAGGCGTGCGTCGAGCTCGTCGCGGCAACGCTGCGCGGCCTGCGCGTCATGGGGCAGGAACACCACGCCGGCGGCGAAGTTGGGCCCGGGCGCGATGCCCGCCTCCTCCGCCAGCCGTCGCAGGAACACGGTGGGCTTGCGCAGCAGCAGGCCACAGCCATCGCCGGTGAGGCCGTCGGCGGCGACGCCGCCGCGGTGGGTCATGCGCGAGAGCGCGGCGATCGCGGTGTCCACCAGCAGCCGGGAGGGCTGGTCGTCCAGTTGCGCGACCATGCCGAAACCGCAGGCGTCGCGTTCGTCCTGCGGGTCGTAGAGCCCCTGGCGGTTGCGGAGGGTCATCTGTGCCTCGTGGCGATGTCGGGTGAGCGGCGACACCTCTCCCTTCTCCACCGCGGCAGGCCATGCATGGCCGTGTTCCCGGCCCGTGCACGGCATGCCTGTCACTGGAGTGCAGCGTCGAGGCCACCGGATGTGCCCGACTAGATCACAGATGTTGCGGTGCCGCAACGCATGGTTGCGGCAGCAACCAAAGCCTTGCGCGGCAAGGCTTCTGGCGGATTTCGGTCAGCCGCAGCGCACGCCGCTGACGAGGTTCCTGTCGTCCACTTCGATGTTCAGGCGCTCGCCCAGGAACTCCATGGTGACGGGTTGGTTGGGCTTGAGCACGCGCACCTTGGCCGCGCCGGCGTCCTGCCGTGCCTGTTCGGCCAATGCCTCGGTGTACGCCTGGCCGACCAGTCCTTCGACCTGGCTGGCGTCGCAGGTGCCCACCGGCGGCGGGGTGGTGGCGACGCCCTGGTCCGGCGTGGCGGCGGCATCGGCGGCCTGCTTGGCCTGGTCCAGCGCCTGCTCCTGTTCTTCCGGGGCCGGGCCCGTGCAGGCGCCCAGTGCGAGCACGAGCGAAAGGGCGGCGATCAGGGCGGTGGGGCGGCGCACGGCGCGCGGCATCGTCGGGATTCGCATCGGAACTCCAGTGCTGGTGAAAGACACCGAAGCATATCGCCTGGGTCCGGGCGTGTACCGTCGCAGCGCGTCATCCCGGGCGCATGCGCCGGCGCGGCTTTCAGCCGCAGCGCAGCGCGGTGATGGCGTTGTTGCGGCCGACCTCGATGGTGAGGCGGTCGCCACCGGACGTGACGCCGGCCGGCGTGGCCGCCTGCCGCGCGCCGCCGCGGACCGTCTGCACGTGCAGGCTGTCGCTGTCCACGCGCGCGCGTTCCACCGTGGCCGGCGAGGCGGCCAGCCCGGCCGCGCCGAGCACCATGTCGGTGTGGCATTGGCCGGAGATGACCCCGTCGATGGGCTGGATGCCGGCGACCGGCGCGCTGCTGCAGGCGGTGGCGGCCAGCACGACGGCGCCGGCAAGGATCAGGCTGCGGTACATGGCGGACTCCGCGTCGAGGCGATATGCCGAGCCTGCCGCCACTGCCGTGTGCGGACGATGAAAGCCGGCCGCGATGGCCGCACCGTTGCCCGCCGATAATGCGTGCCTCACCGTGCGCGGAGTGGATCGATGTCGCAACAGGAAGGCTGCCGGGTCGTGGTGCTGGGCGGGTACGGACATTTCGGCGCACGCATCGTGCGTGCGCTGGCGGCGACCCCGGGCATCACCGTCATCGCCGCCGGGCGCCACCCGCAGCGCGCGGCGGCGAACCTGCCCGGCGTGGAGATGGCGCGGGTGCAATGCCGGCGGCTGGATACGGCCGCCGCGACATTCGCCGCCGACCTGCGCGCCACCGGTGCCGATCTGGTCATCCATACCGCCGGCCCGTTCCAGGGGCAGGACTACGGCGTCGCGCGTGCGTGCCTGGAGGCGGGCATGCATTACATCGACCTGGCCGATGGCCGCGATTTCGTGCGTGATTTCCCCGCGCAGCTCGATGCCATGGCGCGCCGGTACGGACGCAGCGCGATCAGTGGCGCCAGCACCCTGCCGGCCCTTTCCGGCGCGGTGGTCGATGCGCTGCGCGACCGTTTCGACGTACTGCAGTCCATCGACATCGTGATCGCGCCGGCGCAGGCCACGCCACTGGGCATGGCCACGGTGCGCGCGGTGCTGTCGTACTGCGGGCAGCCGTTCGGCTGCTGGATCGACGGGCGCTGGCAGCCCGTCGTCGGCTGGGCCGACCCGCAGCCGGTCACGTTCGCGCGCATCGCGCCGCGGCTGGCCTCGCCCTGCGACGTGCCCGACCACGACCTGCTGGTGCAGCGCCATCCGGGCGTCTCGACGGTGCGTTTCCGTGCCGCGCTGGAACTGCCGCTGCTGTCGCGCTGCCTGGCCGCCCTGGCCTGGCTGCGCCGCCGCGGGCTGCCACTGCCGATGGCGGCGCTGGCGGGTGCGTTCGCCCGCGCCGGGCGTTGCTTCGATCGCTTCGGTACCGACCTGGGCGGCATGCGCGTGACCCTGCGCGGCCAGCGAGAGGGGGTCGCCCACCGGGTGCACTGGGACCTGACCGCGCCGATGCTGCACGGGCCGGAGATCCCCACGTTCGCCGCGGTACTGCTGGCGCGGCGCCTGGCGCGTGGCGAACCGCTGCCGGTCGGCGCGCATGCGTGCCTGGGCCTGTTGGACCTGCCGGAATTCGAGGCCGAATTCGCGCGCTGGCAGATCGACAGCCAGGTGTCCTGAGCCGGCACCGCAACCTGAAGCATTCAGCCCGGCAAAGGGCGGTATGCCCATCGGGCTATTGACTACATTTGTAGTCATGGCTACCGTGGCGACAAATGTAGTCACGGAGTCGACCATGCGCCGCAAGACCATCGGGGACCAGGAGCTGGCCCTGCTGCAGTACATCGGGGAGAACGAGCCGGCCAGTGTCGGCGAAGTGGCCGCCGGCTTCGGCGAAGCGCGCGGCCTTGCCCGCTCCACCGTGCTGACCATGATGGAGCGCCTGCGCGGCAAGGGCTACCTGCAGCGCGCCCAGCACCAGGGCGTATACCGCTACCGGTCCACCGCGCAGCAGCAGGAGGTGGTGAGCAGCGCGGTCGGCAGCTTTGTCGAAAAGACCCTGCAGGGATCGATCTCGCCGTTCGTGGCGTGGATGTCGGAAAAGGCCGAGGTCAGCGACAACGAACTGGCCGAACTCGAAGCGCTGGTCAGCAGGCTGCAATCGCAGCGCCGGGAGGATTGATCATGGACAGCCTGTTCGAACTGCTGGGCAACCGCCTGCTCGCCACCAGCGTGCAGACCGTCGTGCTCACCGCGCTGGTCTGGGCGTTGTGCCGCTTCGTGCGGCGGCTGCCGGCGGCCACCCAGTGCGGGCTGTGGTGGCTGGTGGCGCTGCAGGCGGTGGTCGGCCTGGTCTGGAGCGCGCCGCTGCGGCTGCCGGTGCTGCCGGTGATGGACACCACCGTCGACGTGGTGCAACAGGCCGCTGCCGCGCAGCCGCAGGCCACCGTCGCACCGTTGATCGTGATGCAGCCACTGCCGCTGGAAAGCGGCTGGTCGTGGCTGCACGTGGCGATGGCGCTGTGGCTGGCCGGGGTACTGGTGATGGCGCTGCGCACCGCATCGGCCTGGCGCAGCAGCCGCGCGCTGCTGCGCACGGCACGGCCCTGCGACGACCGGCGCCTGGATGCAGCGCTGCAGCTGGCCGCCGAAGCGCATGGCCTGCGCCGTGCGCCGCGGCTGATGCTCAGCGCGGCCATCGACTCGCCGCAGCTGGTCGGCCCCTGGCGGCCGGTGCTGCTGCTGCCGGCGCGTGGTCTGCCGCGCATGGGCGATGACGACCTGGACATGGCCCTGACCCACGAGCTGGTGCACCTGCAGCGCCACGACCTGTGGCTGGGCCTGGTGCCGGCCCTGGCCCAGCACCTGTTCTTCTTCCACCCGCTGGTGCACCTGGCGGCCCGCGAGTACGCCATTGCCCGCGAAGCCGCGGTCGATGCCGCGGTGGTCGCCGGCAACCGCCATTGCCGCCAGCACTACGGACGCCTGCTGCTGCAGCTGGGCGTCAGCCCCCGGCCCGGCGCCGGTCTCGCCAGCGCCTCGCCCACCTACCTGAGCCTCAAGCGGAGACTGCTCATGCTGCAGAACACCTCTTCCTTCCCGCGCCTGGGTGCGGGCCTGATCGTCGCCGCGGTGGCCCTGGTCGGCGTGCTGCCGATGCGTCTGGTGGCCATGCCGGGCCCGCCGGCGCCGCCCACGCCACCGCCGGTGCCCGCGGCCCCCGCGGTACCCGCCGTGCCGGCGCCGCCTGCCGCGCCGAAGGCTGACCACTCGGTGGTGCACACCGTGATAAAGGCCAAGGGCACCGCACCGGTGCTGCCCGCTCCGCCGCCGCCGCCGCCACCGGCCGCCCCCGCGGCACCCAAGGCCCCGCCGGCACCTCCGGCACCGCCAGTCTCGACCCATGGCGTGATCCATCTTTCGCAGAGCCCGAGCAGCAACGGCTACGTGCTGTTGAAAGACGACCACAACGTGATGAATGGCTCGGTCGCCGATCTGGAGCAGGCGCGCCGGCTGGACGACGGCAAGGGCGTGCTGCTGCTGCGTCGCGACGGCCGCGCCTATGTGGTGCGCGATGCCGGCGTGCTGTCGCGGTTCGAGCAGGCGTTCGCCGAGACCACGCGCCTGGGCGAGCAGCAGGGCCGCCTCGGTGAGCGGCAGGGCAAGCTGGGCGAACGCCAGGGCGAGATTGGCGAGCGCATGGGTGAAATCGGCGCCCGTATCGGCGAACTGGCCGCCCGCCAGGCCGAACTGGCGCTGGCCGCGCACGCCAAGGGGGGCGCGCTGACCCGCGAGCAGGCCGAATCCGCACGTCGCGAGGCGGAAAAGCTGCGCGCGCAGATGGACACGCCGGCCATGCGCGAGGAAATGCGGGAGCTGGGGCGCCGGCAGGCGGAACTGGGCAGGCAGCAGGCCGAGCTGGGCCGCCAGCAGGCCGACGCCAGCGTCCGTGCCCAGCGCGAGGCCGAACGCCTGATCCAGCAGGCCATCCGCGAGGGCCTGGCGCAGCCGGTCCGCGGTTGAGCGGCCTTCGCCAGCCGCAGGCCGGCCTCGCGGGCGTGGCGTTGCCGAGACGCCCGCGGACCGGGGTCTGCGCTCACGGCGCCGGTGGCGCCAGCCGCTCGTCGGCCTCGGCCTGCACCAGGCGCAGGAACAACTGCGCCAGCGTCACCACGTCCTGGTGGTTGTGCTCGCCGACGCGGCGCAGGTTGCGCGCGCTGCCGCCGCGCAGGTAGTCCAGCCAGGCGCCCGGTGCTTCGGAGCCGGGCAGGTCGTCCTCGCGCTGGATGCGCAGCAACTGGCGTTCGATGGTGGCCAGTCGGCAATTCTCCCAGGTGCCGCGGTAACGGCGCCGGGTCGGGAACAGCAGGTCGACGTGATCCAGCGCGGAAAGCGGGTCGCCGCGCCGCGCCAGCCGGTAGCGCGTCTTCAGCAGCGGCGCGTCGTAGCAGCGACCGTTGTAGCTGGACAGCACCGTGGTCGGCGCCAGCCATGCGGAGAACGCGTCCAGCATCGCGCTTTCGGCGCCCATCGTGGACATCAGCAGCTGGCGCACGCGCAGCCCTTCGCCGCGCGCCGCATCGCGATGCCAGTCGGCGGCGCCGATCATGAAGGCGCGGGTGCCGGTGCCACCGGCCAGGCCGGTGGTCTCGGTATCGAAGAACAGCAGGTCCTGCGGCCGCACGCTGTCGTCCGGGCGTCTGCTGAAAGCCAGCGACAGTGGCTGCGCGGGAATCGGCTGCGGCAGGAAGGCCTCGATCAGATGCAGGCCGGGCGCGATCTCGGTGCCCGGAAGCCCGCGATCGACCGGGCCGTTGCGCGGCAGGCGCGGCGCCGCGGCCACCGCGCGCCCGCGCGTGGCCAGCAGGCGGCGCAGGCCATCGCCGTCCGGCGTGCGCGGTGGCGCGGCCGCGGGCTTGTGCCGGATCTGCTCGATCCAGTCGAACACCGAGTCCCCGCGTGGCGACGGTGCCGGCCCCGGCGCATCGTCGTGACGGAGTGACGGCGGCACCCGCGGCGACGCCGATGGAGTTTCCGATGCCGGTGAAGCGCCCGCTGCAGCCACAGGCGCGGGCATTGCCGGGGGCGGCGACCGGGCCGGCTCGGCGGCCGGGTGCGCGGCGCCATCGGGCCTTGCCGCTGCCGTCGGCCCGGCAACGGCGCCAGCGGCATGCCCGGCCTGCCTGCGCAGCGCCTTCAGCTTGTCCAGGCTGATGCTCATGGCAGCAGGTCGAGCGCCTCGTCCACCGCATCGGCCGTGACCGCCGGCACCTGCTCGCAGCGTTCGGCCGACAGCAGCGACAGCACCTTCAACGCCAGCGAACGCGGCGTCTCGCCCCGGGCTTCCTCCTGCGCGGCCAGCACCGGGCCGACGCACGCCGGGCAGCCGGCGCTGCAGTCGCAGCGTTCCACCAGTTCGAGCGCGCGCTGCACCAGTTCGCCCTGGCGCTGCCACAGTGGCTCGCTCAGGCCCACGCCACCGGGGAAGTTGTCGTACAGGTACACGGTCGGCACGAAGCTCTGCATCAGTTCCACCGCGCCTTCGCCGCCCTCGTTGCCGCGCAGCTGGCCGCGGCCGCTCTGGTCGGCCACCGCGAACCACGCGCCATCGCCGTTGCCCACCGCCTTCTGCAGGTCGCGCGCGTCGGCCATCACCGCCACGGTGGCGACGATGTGCAGCGCGTACGCCGCGCCGAGGAAGCCGTCGAGCGCATCCTGCTTCTGCGCGAAGCTGCGCAATAGCGTGGCCTGCGGCAGCTGCCACCACACCGCGGTGGTGTGCAGCTCCTGGTCGGGCAGGTTGACCGGGCCGTAACCGATGTTCTCGTGCGTGTAGTAGCGGATCTTCTTGTAGCCGGCCACGCGCCGCACCACGTGCACCTCGCCGTGGTGCGAATCGCCGCGTCCGGCGGCATTGCCGTCGAAGCGGTCCAGCACCTTGAGCTTGGTGAAGTCGATGCTGTCGGTGTAGTAGTCCACGTGGGTGCGGGTGACGTAGGCCTTGCGCCCGTCCCAGTCCAGCCGCTCGACCTGGTAGGGCGTGCTCTGCACCATGTGGATGGCGCCTTCGTACAGGGTGAGCGCGGCGGCGGAATAGTCCACCTCGGCGATGATCTGCTGCTTGCCGTCGCTGCGGTCCACCACCACGAAGTTGCCATCGGCCACCGCGCGCAGGCTGACCGCGTTGGCCGGGTAGCTGTCGGCGATCCATTCCCAGCGGTCGCCTTCCTGGTGCACCACCCCGGTCTCGGCCAGCGCCTGCAGGAACACCAGCGGGTCGATCGGCCCGAACGGCTCCCCGCTCAGGAACGGCAACTCGAACGCCGCGCAGCGGATGTGGTCGAACAGGATCAGCGGCTGGTCCGGGGCGATGCGCGCGTGCTCGGGGGTGGCGTTGGCGAAGAAATCCGGGTGCCGCACCACGTACTGGTCCAGCGGCTGGCTGCTGGCCACCATCACCCCGAGCGCGGCCTGCTGGCGGCGACCGGCGCGGCCGAAGCGCTGCCACGTCGCCGCCACGCTGCCGGGGTAGCCGTTGAGCACCACCACGTCGAGCGCGCCGATGTCCACGCCCAGCTCCAGCGCCGAGGTGCTGACGATGCCGTCGATGTCGCCGGCGCGCATGGCGCGCTCCACCTCGCGGCGTTCGGTGGGCAGGTAGCCGCCGCGGTAGGCGCGGATCCGGGCCGGCTTGCGCGGGTCGTTGTCGAAGATGTCCTTCAGGTACTTGGTCAGCACTTCCACCATCAGCCGGGTCTGCGCGAACACCAGCGTCTTCAGCCCGCTCTTGATGGCGATGCGGGCGATGCGGTTGGCCTGCGAGCGCGCCGAGGCACGCAGGCCCAGGTCCGGGTTGATCACCGGCGGGTTCCACAGCAGCACGTGCTTGGGGCCGCTGGGTGCGCCGCTCTCGGTGATCGCATGCACCTGTTCTTCCACCAGCGCTTCGGCATGCGCATGCGGGTTGCCGATGGTGGCCGAGCACAGGATGAACTGCGGGCGCACGCCGTAGAACGCGCAGATGCGCTTGAGCCGGCGGATCACGTTGGTGACGTGGCTGCCGAACACGCCGCGGTAGGTATGGATCTCATCGATCACCACGTAGCGCAGGTTCTCGAAGAACTGCGCCCACTTGGTGTGGTGCGGCAGGATCGCCTGGTGCAGCATGTCCGGGTTGCTGACCACGATGTCGCCGTGCAGGCGGATCGCCTGGCGCGCGTCGCCGGGCGTATCGCCGTCGAAGGTGAAGGCCTTCACGCCCAGTTCGCCGGCGCGGTTGAGTTCCAGCAGTTCGGCGACCTGGTCCTGCGCCAGCGCCTTGGTCGGGAACAGGTACAGCGCCTTGGCATTGCCCTGCATGGCCGCGCTCACCACCGGCAGCGTGTAGCACAGCGACTTGCCCGAAGCGGTGGGTGTGACGATGGCCACGTGCTCGCCGCGCTGGGTGGCGGCCCAGGCCTGGGCCTGGTGCGAGTACAGCTGTTCGATGCCGCGCGCCTTGAGCGCTGCCTTCAGCGGCGCGGGCACGTCGTCGGGGATAGGCGCATGGTGGCCCTCGCGGCCGGGGATGGTGAAGCTGCCGGTGACCCGGTCGCCATAGCGCCGTGCCAGCCGCTGGCCGAGCAGCGCACCGTCGCGCGAGGGCAGGCCGTCGGTGGTCGCCAGCGCCCGTTCGCTGGCTTCGGTGCGGGGAGCGAGGGAGAACGCCATGCCGGTAGTGCCGATCGAAAGACCGGCATGGAAGCACAGCGCCGTCTCAGCCTGTGAGACCCATGCAAGCTGAACGCCGCCCGCACCCGCGAACGCAATCTGAAGGTGGCAACCGTATGCTGCGCCCTTCGGCAACCGGCAGGGACAGGAACGGTGGCAAGGCCTCGATGGTATGCAATGGTGTTGGCGGGGATGGTGCTGGTGGGCGCGGCGCAGGCGCAGCAGGCGTCGCCACCGGCCGTGGATCCGGTACCTGCGGCCGACCCCGCGGCCGACTCCACGGCGGCGTCCACGGACGCGGTGAGGACGCTGGAGGAAGTGCGCGCGCTCAAGCCCGAGGACGACACGCCGCTGGACCTGTACGGGTTCCGCAACCCGGTGAAGGTCGAGTCCAACCGCTTCAGCCGTTCATGGAGCGAACCGCCCACGCCCGAGCAGGTCAGCCACAGCGGCGGTTACGTGCTGATGGGCATCAGCTACGGCCTGATGGCCGCCGCCAAGGGCCTGCACAAGCTGACCGGCGGCCGCGACCAGATCCAGTCGGCCATCGCCCGCCCACCGCCGGAGCTGAGCGAGGACCAGCGCCGCCGCGCGTTGCGCTTCTGCGCGCAGCAGGAAGGCTGCCAGGCCCCGCCCGGCGACTGACCGTGGCTGCCGCGGCCGCCTGATCGCCTACCATGGCGCATCTTCGACGGGCCTGCCGCAGTGACCGACCTCCTCCCCCTGAAGCCAGCGACGCCGCCGGCGCGCATCGCCGCCTGGGTATTGATGCTGCTGGGCATGTGGGCGGCGCTGGAACTGGGCCTGGTGGTGACCCTGCTGTCCGGCCTGCTGGTGTTCCACCTCAGCCACGTGCTGGCCTCGACCGTCGAAGGCCGGCTGCCGCCGGGCCGGGCGCGGGCGATTGCGGTGGGGGTGCTTTCGGTGGCGGTGGTCGGCCTGCTGAGCCTGGCGATCATCGCCGTGGCGTCCTTCTTCCGCAACGAGACCGGCGGCCCGGACGCGCTGCTGGCGCAGCTGATGGAGATCCTCAACACCTCGCGCCACCAGGTGCCGGCGCTGCTGCAGCCCTATATCCCCGAGGACATGCAGGCGCTGCGCGCCGGGGTGAACGAATGGGTCGCCGAGCACCGCCGCCAGCTCGGTGTCGCCGGTACCTCGGCGGTGCAGATCGGCGTACGGATGCTGATCGGCATGGTGCTCGGCGCGATGATCGCGCTGTACGACGAACTGCCGCTGCCACGCATGGGACCGCTGGCGCGGGAACTGGTCGGCCGTACCAGCCACCTGGCCACCGCGTTCCGCCAGGTGGTGTTCGCCCAGGTCAAGATCTCGCTGCTCAACACCCTGTTCACGGCGATCTTCCTGCTCGGCGTGCTGCCGCTGCTGGACGTGCACCTGCCGCTGGCCAAGACCCTGGTGCTGATCACCTTCCTCGCCGGGTTGCTGCCGGTGGTGGGCAACGTGATCTCCAACACCGTGATCACCATCGTCGCGCTGTCGGTCTCGTTCTACGTCGCCGTGGCCGCGCTGCTGTTCCTGGTGGTGATCCACAAGCTCGAGTACTTCCTCAACGCCCGCATCGTCGGCGGCGAGATCCGCGCCCATGCCTGGGAACTGCTGCTGGCGATGCTGGTGATGGAGGCGGCGTTCGGCCTGTCCGGCCTGGTCGCGGCGCCGGTGTTCTACGCCTACGTCAAGCGCGAGCTGGTGGACCAGGGCTGGGTGTGAGGCCGCGCCCGGCCGCTCAGGACGACACCCCGGCCAGCGCCGCGTACATCACCCCCACGAGCACCAGCCAGAAGTAGATGCCGCCGATGAACACGTAGCGTGCCAGCGTCGCCCAGCCGCGGCCGCCGTACACGCGCTGCTGCATCCACAGCAGGTAGACGGGGACCGCCAGCCACAGCGCCACGAGGATGCAGTCGCCGATGGCGTTCACGGCGGTGTTGCCGATGGCGCCGGTGGCGCCGATCGTCAGGAACGTCGCCAGCAGCACCAGCATCAGCCAGGCATGGCTGTACAGCGCCACCACCAGGTGCTCCAGGTAGCCGATGCGGCGGCCCGCATAGGCCACGCGCAGCACCAGCGCGAACACCGGCATCAGGAAGAACAGCGCGCCGGGCAGCGCGGTGAGGATGGCCTGCACGTACAGGTCGGTCTTGCGGCCCATGCGCTGGACATTGGCCTGGCCGTTGGCCAGGCGCCGGTTGAGCCAGTCGTTGAAGAACTGCGGCATGCTGGAGAACACCACCGGGTTGGTGTCCGGGTCCCAGGGTTTGCCGTTGATGTCGTGGGCGAAGAAGGTGCCATACCCGTCCCCGCTGGCACGGCCCGCTGCCTGCGCGGCGCGGTTCATGGCGGTGCCGGTGGTACCGGTGGTGCCCTGCGCCTGCTGCTCCAGTTCGGCCGCGCGCTGCGCGGCGGCGGTGTTGACTGCGGCCATCGCCATCGCGAAGGCCGCGGCGGCGGTCGGCGAGCCACTTTGCTGTGCTTCGATCTCGGCCACCTGCGCGGCGCGCATCGTCTCCACTTCCTGCACGGTCTTGGCGCTGGCGAACAGCGCGTTGTCGCCGCCGCTCATGCGCATGTCATCGGCATGCACGGTCAGCTTTCCGACGAAGAAGGTGAACAGGGTGAGGATCACGAACAGCCGCAGCGGCTGCACGTAGCCCACGCGCTGGCCCTTGAGGAAGTTGACCGCCACCCGGCCGGGTACCAGCAGGTCGCGCAGGGTGCGGAAGATGCGCCCGTCCAGGTGCCAGAACGACTCGAACACTTCCTCGATCGCATGGCCCACGTGCTTGAGCGGGTTGTGCGCCGACTGCCCGCAGTGGTGGCAGTAATGGCCCTGCAGCGCCGCCTGGCAGTTGTCGCAGGCCCCATGCCCGTGCGCCGCCTCGACGACGGCGGGAACCTCGGCAACGGCGGTGTCGTCTGGGGTCGGGTTCATCGGGAGCGCGGGCGGAAGGCGGGACGCGACACGATAGCGGGCATTGGCGGCGCGGTCAGCTGCGCGGACGCGGCTTGCGGTGCCAGAGCGCGTTGACGATGACCCAGCGGCCGTCGAAGCGGCCCATCTGCAGGTGGTCGATGAACCACGGGCTCTCCAGCCGCACCGTGGCGATGTCCTGGTCCACCTGCAGCACGGTCACCGTGCGCTGCCACTGTTCGCGCGGGGTCTTCAACGCGCCTTCGCGGGTAAGGCGGACCAGTTCGTCCGCGCTCATCCGGCCCAGCCCGAGGGTCTCGTCGGGCCTGTCCACGACGCTGCGCTTGGCCAGGTCCGGGTGCAGCGCACGCGCCACCCGCGCCGGGTCGCCCTCCAGCTGTCCGTCCATGTAGTCGTAGGCGGTGGCCTCGATGGCCTGCAGGGTGGCCGTGTCCGGTGGCGTCGCGCCGGCGCTGCCGGCGACCCACAGCATTCCCAGTAGCAATAAGCGCATCGCGGCTGACGGCATGGCCGGCTCCTTCCAGGGTAGCGGCAGTGTGCCGGCCGCCACCGCGCGCGCCATGGGCCGATGGTCACTGGCCCGCGGCCGGGTGGCCGGCCGCGGCGGCACGCCAAGGGTGGGTCCGCCGGACCGCTTGGGCTACAGTAGCGCGATGACGAAAGAGCACATTCCCGGCGGCCTGTTGATCGCCATCGAGGGCATCGACGGTGCCGGCAAGTCCACGCTGGCGCGGGGGCTGGCCGATGCGCTGGAGCAGGCCGGCGCCGAGGTGGTGCTGAGCAAGGAGCCGACCAACGGGCCGTGGGGTACGCAGCTGCGGGCCTCGGCGGCGACCGGCCGGCTGAGTCCGCAGGAAGAGGTGGAGCTGCTGCTGCGCGACCGCCGCCAGCACGTCGAGGAACTGGTGGTGCCGGCGCTGGCGCGCGGTGCGGTGGTCATCCTCGACCGTTACTTCCCGTCGATGGTGGCCTACCAGGGCGCCGCCGGGCTGCCGGTGGACGAACTGCTGCAGCTCAACGCCTTCGCGCCGCGGCCGCACCTGCTGCTGCTGCTGGACCTGCCGCCGGCCACCGGGCTGGCGCGGATCCGCGCCCGCGGCGACGTGCCCAACCATTTCGAGACTGCACAGAACCTGGAGCGCTGCCGGGCGATCTTCCAGCAGCTGGAGCTCCCCGGGAAGCAGGTGATCGACGCCAGCCGCAGCGAGGCCGAGGTGATGGGCGACGCGCGTGCGGCCATCGCCACCGCACTGGCGCGGCGCGCGGATGGGCAGGGCGGACCGCTGCGACGCTTCCACGGGCAGGGCCCCGCGCCGGCCGCCGGCCGCTGACCGCCCGCGACCGCCATGCCGACGCCCCCGCACCCGGCAACGCGGCGCCCCGCGCCGGTGGTCGCGCGCCTGCATCCGCGCAACCGCCACCAGGGCCGTTATGACATGGCCCGGCTGGTGGCGGCCAACCCGGCGCTGCGTACGCACCTGCGGCGCGCCCCGGATGGTGGGCAGAGCATCGATTTCAGCGATCCGCTGGCGGTGCGCGAACTCAACCGCGCGCTGCTGGCCAGCGATTACGGCATCGCCCACTGGGACATTCCCACCGGCTACCTGTGCCCGCCGGTGCCGGGCCGGGTGGATTACCTGCATGGCCTGGCCGACCTGCTGGCCGCCGATGCCGGTGGCGCGATCCCGCGCGGCCCCGGGGTGCGCGTGCTCGATATCGGCGTGGGCGCCAACTGCATCTACCCGCTGCTCGGGCAGGCCGAGTACGGCTGGTCGTTCGTCGCCAGCGACATCGACGGCGCCGCCCTGCAGTCGGCCGCCGCCAATGTGCGCGGCAACGGCCTCGAGGGGGTGATCGAACTGCGCCGGCAGCACGCGCGCGGCAGCCTGTTCGCCGGCGTGGTGCAGGCACAGGACCGCTTCCACCTGACTCTGTGCAACCCGCCGTTCCATGCCTCGGCCAGGGAGGCCGCGCAGGGCAGCCAGCGCAAGCTGCGCAATCTTGGCGGCGACAAGACCGCGCCGCGCGGCAAGCCGCCGCTGTTGAACTTCGGCGGCCAGGCCAACGAACTGTGGTGTACCGGTGGCGAGGCCTCGTTCCTGCGGCGGATGATCCGCGAAAGCGTGGCCGTACAGGCGCAGGTGCTGTGGTTCAGCGCGCTGGTCGCCAAGCGCGAGCACCTGGCCGACATCCATCGGCAACTGGCCCGCTCCGGCGCGCTCGACGTGCGTGAAGTGGCGATGGCGCAGGGCAGCAAGCAGAGCCGTTTCGTCGCCTGGACCTTCCACCCTGCCGCGCGCAGGACGCGGTGGCTGGCGGGGTAGGAACGGGCACCGTTGGAACATCGGCCGCCGCCGGGCCATGATGCCCCCGGGGAACAGGGAGCGTGAAGCACATGCTGGCAGGGGCAGTCGCGTTGCCACTCATCCAGAGTGGCCGCATCAATTACGTGTTGATCGACCACGAGAACGTGCAGCCTACCGATCTGGGGCTTCTGGATCGGGCGGATATCCGCTTGTGGGTGTTCGTGGGCGCGGGCCAGGCCAAGTTGTCGTCCGAGCTGGCGATCCAGATGCAGGCCATGCGCGAGCGCGCGGACTACGTGCGCATCTGCGGTAATGGACCCAACGCGCTGGACTTCCATATCGCGTTCTATATCGGCCAGTTGTCCGGCAACGACCCGGATGGGTTCTTCCACATCATTTCCAGGGACACCGGCTTCGACCCGTTGGTGGAACACCTGAAGGCAAGGAAGATACGTGCCTGCCGTTCGGCTTCGATCGCCGGGATGCCGCTGTTCAGACAGGCGGTGGCGACAGACGCGGTCGCCGTGCCCGCGACGAAGCCGAAACCGAAACCGAAGGCGAAGGCGGTGACGGTGGTGGTGGAGAAGGACCCAGCGCCACCACCGCAGGGCGGCGAATCGGCAGCGTCGGTGACGGCGACGCAACGGCTGACGCGGATGAAGACCCTGCTGTCGAAGACCAAGACCGGACGCCCCGGAACGCTCGCCGCATTGAAGAAACATGTCGCCGCGCACTTCCAGAACCAGATCGGGGCCGAGGACGTGGGGGCGATCATCGCCGGACTGGAACAGGCCGGCGTGGTGAAGCTGGAAGGCTTGAAGGTGCGTTACGGCTGAGCCGGCACCGGCCGTGACCTCCACGGCACGGGGCCAGTGGGGCGTGCCACGCCGTCGCTGGAGCGACGGCGGGCACCGCCGTGCGCGCGCTGTCCGGCCCGCTGCGTTTCGCGCCCGCGGCCGGTCCCGTGGGGAGTGCCTGGCGACGCCGGACGCAGCCTGCGGTGGTCCGGTCACGGTGCCTGAACGCGGCTTCGTCGAAAGTGCGGCTCCCCCTCCCAGGAGCTGCTGCATGCGCATCGCCCCCCTGTCGCTGGCCTGCCTGAGCGTGCTGCTGTCGGCATGCAGCCCGCCATCACCGCCGCCCGCCACGCAAGCGGAGGCGGTCGCCGCGGCGACGGAGGAGCACGAGGATGCGGCGTCGGCCGATGCCGGTTTCGAGTTCCCGGCGATCCCGCCGATCATGGTGCCCAGCATCGTCGGCAGCGGCCCGGCGCAGCGGCAGCTGGAATCGTCGATGCAGGCCCTGATCGACCCGCTGGCGGGGATCAGCGTGCGCCCGGCGAACTGCACCACCGACGGTGCCCTGGTCAACGAGAGCGGCTTCACCAACGTCGACGCAGCCGGCACCCTGCAGCGCGTCGCCGACGAGGGCGTGTTCGAGGTGGCCGCCGACGGCAGCGGCCTGGCGGTGACCGGCGAGGACGTGGTGCGGGTCAATCCGGACGGCAGCGGCAGCATCGTCAACAGCGCCGGCACCTTCGAGGTGAAGGCCGATGGCTCCGGCACCTATGTCGGCGAGTTCGGCCATATCGCGCTGGACGGCAAGGGCGGCGGTACCTGGGTGGGCGACGTCGGCAACATCGAGAACCACGGTGATGGCTCGGGACTCTGGGTGGGTGAGGAAGGCAGCATCGAGGTGCGTGCCGATGGTTCCGGGCGCTGGATCGGCGGGCCCGAAGGCATCGCCGAGAACCGCGGCGACGGCACCGGCACCGTGGGTGCGGTCGCGCGCGAGGTGCGCATGGCGCCGTTGCCGCCGCTGCCGCCGGCCGGGCGCTTCCCGCTGCTGGACAGATTCCGGCCCTCGGGCGCGCCATGCGGCTTCGTGGTGACCCTCAGCGACAAGGTGCTGTTCGACTTCGACAAGGCGCAGGTGCGCGCCGATGCGGGCGAGGTGCTGGACGGGCTGTCCGGCGCGCTGGCCAAGGTTTCCGCCCGTGCCATCGAGGTCCGCGGGCATACCGACGCCAAGGGCAGCGACGCCTACAACCAGGAGCTGTCCGAACGCCGCGCGCAGGCGGTGGTGGCGGCGCTGCGCCAGCGTGGCGTGGCGCAGGACGCCAGCGCGCGCGGCTACGGCGAGACGCAGCCGGTGGCGCCCAACGAGGTCGATGGCAGGGACAACCCCGGCGGCCGCCAGCTCAACCGCCGGGTCGAGATCTTCGTGCGCACCTGACGACCCGGGCCGGGGCATGGCTAACGGCCCGTGTGGCGGAGCGCATGCCCGGGCGATCATCTGTCGACCCGAACCGACGAGAGACCCGCCGATGCACCCGATCCGCCCCGCCCTGCTGGGACTGGCACTGTTGGCCGCCATGGGCCTGGCGCATGCCGCCCCCGCCGTGCCCACCACCGACGCCCGCGGCGTCGCCATCAGCGAGGCGGCCTATCCGGGCACGATCCTGCTCGACGTGGATGCCACCGACCTCGGCCAGCGGGTGTTCAAGGTGCGCCAGACCGTGCCGGTGCGGCCCGGGCTGCAGCGTTTCCACTACCCGGCCTGGCTGCCGGGCAACCATGCCGCCAGTGGCGCGATCGAGAAGCTGGCCGGGCTGGTCGTCACCGGCAACGGCCAGCGCCTGGAATGGACCCGCGACCCGCTCGACGTCTTCACCTTCAACGTGCAGGTGCCCGAAGGCGTGGCCGAGCTGCGTATGGATTACCAGTTCCTCAGCCCCACCGATGCCGCGCAGGGGCGCACGGTGATGACCCCGAACATGCTCAACCTGCAGTGGATCGCGATGGTGCTGTACCCGGCCGGCCACGCCGCGCACGCCATCAGCTACCGCGCCAGCGCCCGCTACCCGCAGGGCTGGGAAGCGGCCAGCGCGCTGGAGGTCGAGCGCCGCGACGGCGACACCGTGCATTACGCGCCGACCACCCTGGAAATCCTGGTCGATTCGCCGGTGTTCGCCGGCCGTTACCACCGCCGCATCGACCTGGCCCCGGCCGGCACCCGCCCGGTGCGCCTGAACGTGTTCGCCGACCGCGCCAAGGACCTGGAGGCCAGGCCCGAGCACATCGAGCAGCACCGCGCGCTGGTGACCCAGGCGCGCCGGCTGTTCGGCGCCGAGCACTACAACCACTACGATTTCCTGTTCGCGGTGACCAGCCAGCTCGGCGGCATCGGCCTGGAGCACCAGCGTTCCAGCGAGAACAGCGAGGACCGCGACTATTTCAGCGGCTGGAACGCCAAGGTCGGCAGCAGCGACCTGCTCGGCCACGAGTACACGCATTCGTGGGACGGCAAGTACCGGCGCCCGGCCGACCTGGCCACGCTGAACTACAACGTGCCGATGCAGGGCAGCCTGTTGTGGGTCTACGAGGGCCAGACCCAGTACTGGGGCAACGTGCTGACCGCGCGCTCCGGGATCCGCCCGATGGATGCCTCGCGCGATGCGCTGGCGCTGGTCGCGGCCACCTATGCCGACAACCGCCCCGGGCTGCAGTGGCGCTCGCTGGGCGACACCACCAACGACCCGGTGATCGCGCGACGCAAGCCCAAGCCCTACCGCGGCTACCAGATGAGCGAGGACTACTACCAGGGCGGGCAGATGCTGTGGCTGGAAGCGGACGTGCGCATCCGCCGGCTCAGCAGCGGCAAGCGCAGCCTGGACGATTTCGCCCGCGCGTTCTTCGGAAAGAACGACGGCCAGTGGGAACGGCCCGACACCTATACCTTCGAGGACGTCACCGCGACCCTGGAACAGGTGCAGCCCACCGGCGACTGGGCGCAATTCCTGCGCGACCGCCTCGAGCGCCGGGTGGGCCTGACCGGCGGCATCGAGGCGGCCGGCTGGAAGCTGGTCTACGGCGACACGCCCAGCGCCTACTACAAGGCGACGATGAAGGGCCGCGGCGCCAGCTTCATCTATTCGCTGGGCCTGTCGCTGGATGCCGCTGGCCGCATCGGCGAAGTGCGCTGGGACAGCCCGGCCTTCAACGCCGGCCTCGGCAGCGGCATGCAGGTGCTGGCGGTCAACGACCTGCAGTACAGCGCCGACGAGCTGGAAGAGGCGGTGCGTGCGGCGAAGGACGGCAAGCAGCCGATCCGCCTGCTGGTCAAGGACATGGACGTGTACCGCACGCTTGCCATCGACTACCGCGGCGGCCTGCGTTACCCGTCGCTGCAGCGCATCGAAGGCACCCCCGACTACCTGACGCCGATCTTCAGCGCCAGGAAGTGACGGCCGCCGGCGGCGGTCGCTCGCCTGCCTCGGCAACGGGTGATCGCCGGTAGCGCCGGCCGCCGCGGGCGCGCGAAGCGCCTGCGGGCTGCTCCATCGCGTACGCGCGTGCCGCTACGTGGCGGGGCGGCTGCGGCGTTCCAGCCACCACAACAGGCCGGCCACCCCGATGAAGCCCAGCAGCCAGGGCCAGCGCGGGCCGGGTACCGGCAGCGCGCGGGTACCGGCCGGGCCGCTGCCGCCGCGCAGGGCCGCGGTGGCCTCGCGCGTGGCCTGGGCATGCAGGGCGCGTGCGGCGGCCGGGTCGATGACCCGCACCCCGGCGCTGGCGTCGCCGGCGACGACGCGATGCCAACCGGCCTGCCGCGGCCACCAGCCGCTGCAGTTGCCGGCGCGTGGATCGGCCAGCAGCGCGGTGGTGCCGCCATCGGGCGCCTGCACCCGTGCGCCGTCCGGCAGCCCGCACAGCGCGACGCGTTCGCCGGCCCAGGCCCAGGCGGGCAGCCGTGCCAGCGGCGAGGCCGGCAGCGGCCGCACCAGCACCGCCAGCACCTGGTTCCACAGCTCGGCGTGGATGTCGGCATGACCGGCGAGTACCAGGGTGTAGCTGTCGGCGATCGGCAGCAGGCCGATGCGTCCCCGCCCGAAGGCGCGCCAGCCGCCGATCGCGCTGTCGTCGGCGGCGCGCAGCAGCGGCACCACGCCGGGATCGGCGAATGCCAGGTCGAAGCGCTCGATGGCCGGCGCCGCGGGCGCGCGCTCACCGTCTGCACCCGCACCGGTATCAGTATCGGCGTCGCGCAGTTTCACCGTGGTGGTCCGTTCGCCGCCACGCAGGTCCAGCCCCCAGTCGCGCAGGGTGCGGCGGGCATTGCCGTCCAGCGCGCCGCCCATGCGCACCAGCACGCCGAGGCCGTCGCGCATCGCCGCGGTGATGGCCGCGCGCTGCGCCACCGACAAGGCGGCCAGGCGGCGCTCGTCGAGCAGCAGCAGGTCGAGCCGGGCGAGGCCGGCCGGGTCGATCGCCGGCGGTGCATCGCCCAGCTGCACGCCGCCCCCGACATCGATGCCGGTCTGCACGCCCGCGCCGGCATCGGTGGCCCAGCGCTGCAGGTACTTCAGTTCCGGCCCGGGCGCGCCGGCGAGCAGGCGCAGCGCGGGCGCCGGCAGCGGGCGCACGCGCACCGGCACCGGCAACTGGTCGAGCACCTTGCCGTCGCGGTCGAGCGCGCGCAGGGTGAACTCGACGTCGCCGGCGTCGCGCGCGCTGGCCGCCAGGCGGACGCGGCCGTCGCCACCGGGCACGCCGATGGCGACACGATGCCCGGCCGGGTCGAGCAGCTCCACCCGCGCCCGTGCCAGGCCCTGTACGCGCGTGCCGACCTCGAAGCGTGCGCCGGCGGCGAGCGGCGCCGGCGCCTGCAGTTCCACCAGTCCCCGCGGCGCGGGGGCGGGCAGGAAGCGCAGCGGCGGCAGTGCGGCATCGCGGTCGCGCGCCGGCAGGCCCTGGCCGACGACCACCAGTTCGCGGGTACCCGGATGCCGGCGCAGCGCGGTGGCCAGATCCGGTACCCGGCCCACGTCCGCCAGTGCCGGCGCTTCGGGCAGGCGCAGCCGCATGCCGGCGGGGGTGCTCGCCAGCGCCGCTGCGGTGGTGCCGGCGCTGGCGATCAGCAGCGTATCGGCGGGCACCGGCTGGCGTGGCGGGAACAGGGTCAGCCCGAGCAGCAGCGCCGCGGCCAGCTGCAGCGCCAGCAGCAGCGACAGGCGCGCGCGCGGCGGGCGTGGCGGCAGGCACAGGCGCAGGCTGGCGAGCAGCACGGCCAGGGCGATGAGGACGAGCGGCAGCCACGCGGTCATCGGGCGGTTTCCTGTGGTGCGGCCAGCGCATCCAGATAACGCCGGCCCATGGCGTCGGCGGCCTCGCGCCGTGCCGGCGGGCCCGGTGCGCGCGGCAGCGCCGGCCACAGCTGGTCGCGCAGGCGCTGCCGGCAGGCGCGGCAATCGGGTTGCTGGCGCAGCGCGTCGATGGCGGCGGCGATGTCGAGCGGGTCGGGCACGGCCTGCGGATGCGCCTCCAGCCAGCGCGACACTGCGTCCAGGTCGACCGCGGCCCCGGCCGTCGCCAGTGCCCGCCAGGCCTCGACCGGAGTGGTGTCGCCCGCTGCCCGCCGCGGCAGCCGCAGGTCGCGGTTGCCCAGGCCGTCGCGCTTGCCGCCCATGCGCCGCGCCATGTCGATCGGCGGCAGCTCGGGACCGACCCGCGCCAGGTAGACGCGCTCGGCCTGCTGCACCTGCTTGATGAAGCCCAGCGCCTTGTAGGCGTAGGGCAATGCCTTGTCGGGATGGCCCTGGCGCAGCGCGCCCTCGGACTGCCACATCTGGTCGAGCGCCGCCTTGAGGATGGCGCGGGTCTGCGGATCGAGCAGGGTCGCGGCCTCGGCGTGGTCGTGGGTGTGGCCGTACTCGGCGAGCACGTCGGTGGCGCTGCCGAAGGCCGCGGCGTCGCCTTCGTTGCCGGCAGCGCCATGGTCGTGATCGTGACCATCGTCGTCGGCGTGCGCGCCGGCCGGGGCGTCGGCGGTGGGCGGTGGCTTGGCGCCGCCCTCGGCCTCCTCGCCGAGGAACTGGCCGTAGCGCAGGCGCAGGATGCGCTGGTCCACGCCGATGGCATCCGCCCGCCGGGTGAACGTGTCGGCGTCGAGCGCGCCGCGCTGCTTCAGCAATGCCTCGGCGTCGATGATGATCTGGCGCTGGCTGCGGAAATAGGCCGGCATCACCTTCTTGATCGCGCCTTCCAGGTCGCTGGTCTGCACTTCCTGCGCGCTGGGCAGGCGCAGGATCAGGCTGGGGCTGCGTGCTTCCTGCGGCTGCGGCGCGCGGTTGTCGCGCACGCCCAGGCGCGCGACCACTTCATCGCCGGCGCCGACGCCCAGCGCGTCCAGGTCGACGTCGTAGGCGAAGCGGCGGGCGCTGGCGGTACCGCTGCCGGCCAGCGTGATGCGGCGCTGCTGGAAGTCGATGTTCTCGCCGCTGCCCTTGGCGCTGGTGAGCTCCAGCACCGCGTCGGCGGCGACGCCGAAGTCGTCGCTGGCCTCGAACCGCAGCGCCCAGCGGCGCTGCTGCGGCGCGGCCCGGGTCAGCGTCTGCGCCGGTTCGATCACCTTCACCTGTGGCGGCCGGTCGGCCACCACCTGCAGCCGCCAGGCGCGTCCGGCATCGGCCAGCGCGGGTTCGGCGACGATCCGGTACAGGCCGGAACGCTGCAGCGTCTGGCTCGCCTGCCAGTGGTCGCCCTCGCGCTGCAGCGGCAGCCGGCGGCCGTCGTGGAACTGCAGCCACACCCGCTGCGGTTGCGGCGACAGGCGCAGCTGCCAGCGCAGGTGGCTGCCCTGCAGGGCGCGCGCGTCGAGGATCTCGCCGGCGCGGGCGGGCTGGCCGGTATAGGCCGGCGGGGTCACTTCCAGCCGGGTACCGCGCAGTGCGGGCGGGCTGGCTGCCGTGGCTGCTGCCGGGCGCTCGTCGTGGCGGCCGGGCGGCGCGACGCCGGTGGCGCGCGGCCACAGTACCGCGCCGCTGGCGACCAGCAGCGCGATGCCGATGCAGGCGAGCAGGCGCGGCCACGGCCAGCGTGGGCGCAGGTCGGGTGGCGCCGTGCGCAGGCGTTGTTCGATGCGCGCGCGCTGGCGCTGCTGCAGCGGGTTCAGTGCCTGCGGCGCGGCGAACAGCAGGTCGGCGCTGTCCTCCAAGCGCGGTTGCTGGTCCAGGCGCGCGACCAGCCAGCGTGTATCCAGCCGGCGTGCGCGCCAGGTGGCGAAGGCGGCAACCGCGAGCAGGGCGAGGGTGAGCACCACGCTGCCGGCGTCGAACCCGGCCACGCGCAGCGCCAGCACGCCCAGCGCCAGTGCCAGCGGCACGCCACCGGCCAGCGTGATCAGCAGCAGCCGGCGCCGCGCGCCGCGCAGCAGTGCCAGCGGGCTCATGCCTGCCCCCGGCGCCGGCGCGCGCTGGCCAGCCAGCGTTCCAGCAGGAACAGCAGGGCGATGGCGGCGATCAGCCAGGGCACGGGTTCGTAGGCCGGCTGCGGCCACGCGGCGGCCCCCGTGTCCGGCTGCATTGCCGCGGCCCATGCCCGGGTCGGTACGGGCGGCGCCTGCAGCAGCCCGCGCAGGTGCTGCGGAAAGCCGGCATCCAGCAGCGCCGGCATTGCCGCGGGCTGCAGGGGGGCGGCCCAGCGCAGCCATTGCCCGGCGTCGCCAGTGACCTGCTCGATCACCGCCGCGCCGCCATCGTCGCGCCACAGCGGCAGGTGCTGCGTGGCAGCCGGCAACGGCGTGCGCGCGTCGACCAGCAGCCGACCGCCAGCGCCGGCCCATGCCTGCACTGCCGCCGGAACCGGCCTGGCCGACAGCCACACGCGGATGCCATCGCCGTCGGCGAACGGTTGCGCGTCGCTGGCGATGTCGAGCGGCGTGGCGCCGTTCCATGCCTGGGCAACGGCACGCAGCCATGGCAGCGCGGCGGCACCGGCCGGGTCATGGCGGATGTGCAGGCGCGGTGGCGCCTGTTCGCTGCGCTCGGCAGCCGCCGGCGCGGCCTCGATCACCTGCCAGCGCACGCTGCGCGACAACCGCGGCCGTTGCCCATCCAGTCCGTCCAGCAGCGACGGCACCACCACCGTGAGCGGCACGGCGGGTGGCAGCGTCGCATCGAGTTCGCGCAGCAGGCTGGCCAGCGGCTGCGGCGATGCCGGCACCGCCGGCGCATCCAGCGCGGGAAAGCCCGGTGCCAGCCACAGCCATTGCGCCTGCTCGCCGGGAACGGCACGGCGTGCGCTGGCGATGTCCACGCCGGGTGCCACGGCGACGCGCGGCGCGGCATCCGCGACGCCCTGCAGCGCCGGCCGTGCCAGCAGCAGCGCCAGCAGCGCCAGCAGCAGCAGCCGTACCAGCAGCAGCGGCCAGTCGTCGAAGCGGATGCGCCGGCGCGGGCGCGGCCGGGCCGCCAGCCAGCGCAGCGCGGCGAAGTCGAGCAGCCGCTGCTCGTCGCGCCGCGCCAGGTGGATCAGCAACGGCAGCAACAGGCTCGCCAGTGCCGCCAGCCCCGCCGGGAACAGCCATGCCAGGCTCATCCGCGGTGACCCCCACGGCGACCGGCCAGCCGCTGCAGCGGCGCATCGATGGCCTCGTCGAGGAAGCCGGTGTCATGGCGGATGCCGGCGGCCTGCAGCCGCGCGTCGAGCGTGCGCCGCGCCTCGGCGAAGCGGGCCAGGTAGCCGGCGCGTACCACGGCGCCGTCGCCGAGCAGCTCGTCGCCGGTTTCCGGGTCGCGGAACCGGTGGCCGTCGCGGAACGGGAAGTCGCGCTCCTCGGCGGTCAACAGCTGCAGGTGCACGACGTCGCGGCCAGCCCTGGCCAGGCGTTCGGCGAGGGCGATGGCGTCGTCGTCGAAGCCGTCGCCGATCATCACCACCAGGTCGTTGCCGGCGATGCGCTCCCACACCGGCGCCAGCCGTTCGCGCGGCGGCCACCGGCCGTGCGCACGCAGCGCATGCAACTGCAGGTGCAGGCGGTCGCGCTGGCGCAGGCCATGCCCGGCCGGCAGCAGCCGCACGCCGTCACCGCCGATCGCGATCAGGCCGAAGCCGTCGCCCTGCTGCAGCGCCAGTTCGGCCACGCATGCGGCCAGCGCGCAGGCCCCGTGCAGGCGGGTCCAGTCGTTGCGTGCCCGGTCGGCCTGGGCCATCGAGGCGGTGGTGTCGAGCAGCAGCCACACCGTGAGCGGACTTTCGCGCTCGGATTCGCGCACGAAAAAGCGGTCCGAGCGCGCGTACAGCTTCCAGTCGATCTGCCGCGGCTCGTCGCCGGGCTCATAGGCGCGGTACTGCGCGAACTCCAGCCCGGCGCCACGGCTGCGGCTGGCGTGCATGCCGATGCCGCGGCGGCCGCTGGCCCGTTGCGGCAACAGCCGCAGGCCGCGCAGGCGGCTGCGCACGTCGGCGGGAATCAGCGGGGGCGGGGCGGCGGCCAAGGCGAACGCGGGGCTGGCTCAGGCCGGGTACGGCACCGCGCGCAGCAGCGCGGCGACCACGTCGTCGGCGTTCTTCTGCTCGGCCTCGGCGGCGAAGGACAGCAGCAGGCGGTGGCGCATCACCGGTGCGGCCAGCGCCTGCACGTCCTCGCGGGTGGCGGCGAAGCGGCCGTGCAGCAGCGCACGCGCCTTGGACGCCAGCACCAGCGATTGCCCGGCGCGCGGGCCGGCGCCCCATTTGATCCAGTTGTCCACCTCGGCCGGCGCGCCGTCGCCGGGGCGGCTGGCGCGCACCAGCCGGGTGATCCAGGTCAGCAGGTCGGCGCCGACGTGGACGTCGCGCACCGCCGCCTGCAGCGCCAGCACCGCATCGGCATCCATCACCTTGGGCACCGCGCCACCACCCCGGCCGGTGGTCTGCGCGAGGATGTCGCGCTCCTCGGCCTCGCTGGGGTAGTCCACGCGCACGTGCAGCAGGAAACGGTCCAGCTGCGCCTCCGGCAACGGGTAGGTGCCGGCCTGCTCGATCGGGTTCTGCGTGGCCAGCACGAAGAACGGCGCGGGCAGGGCATAGGTGGTGCCGGCATAGCTGACGGTGTGCTCCTGCATCGCCTCCAGCAGCGCGGCCTGGGTCTTGGGCGGGGTGCGGTTGAGCTCGTCGGCCAGCAGCAGGTTGGTGAACACCGGCCCGCGCTGGAAGCGGAACACGCGCTTGCCGGTGCCGTGGTCCTCCTCCAGCAGCTCGGTGCCGAGGATGTCGCTGGGCATCAGGTCGGGGGTGAACTGCACGCGCCGGAACTGCAGTTCCAGGGCCTGGCCGAGCGAACGCACCAGCAGCGTCTTGCCCAGCCCGGGCGCACCTTCGAGCAGGCAGTGGCCGCCGGCAAGCAGGCCGATCAGCAGTTGTTCGACGACTTCCTGCTGGCCGACCACGGCCTGCGCCAGCGCGGCGCGCAGGTCGCCCAGGCGGGGCAGCAGGGAATCCAGATCGGGGGCGGGGGTGTTCATGCGGTCACCAGTGGAGTCAATGCGTCAGTGCGTACATCACGATGTTCACGCCGAACTTCGTGTTGTCCTCGGCCAGGAAGCGCTTGTTGCGCCAGTCGTAGTCCCATTCGCAGCCGTAGTCCTTGTTGCTGTAGAGCACGCCCAGGCGGCCGTCGATCTCGATGCCCTTCAGGTAGTCGTGCACCAGGTCGTCGCCCCAGCCGTTCAGCTCGAAGCCGGTCGCCGGCGGGCCTTCGGGAAACCTGAAGAAGCTGCTGTAGAGCGGATGCGTGTTGGGCAGCTTGTTCAGCGCGCCGGCGCCGAAGATGGCACGCATCTGCGCTTCGAACGAGGTGGCGAACAGGCCGTCGATGTCGTGGTTGCAGTCGTCCACCAGCACGAAGCCGCCATTGCGCACGTAGCGCTCGAAATTGCGGCGCTCGTCGGGGTTGAACTCCACCAGCTTGTGCCCGGCCAGGTAGCAGAACGGCGCGCGCAGCATCTTCGGGTCGGACAGGGCGACGACGTGTTCGTTCGGGTCCACGCGCAGCGTGGTGTAGTCGATCAGCGACGTGATCAGGTTGGACGGCATGCGCGCATCCACGTCCCAGTCGCCGGAGTCGTAGCGCAGGCGGGTGAACCAGAAGTCGTAGCGGCTGGCCTGCGCGCGCGCACGCCGGGGAAACGCGGCCGCCGCCGCGCCGCCGAGCAGCAGCTGGAGGAATTGCGCACGCGTTAGCCGGGACGGTGACAAAGGCGGGAACACCTCGGGAACGGAGCCCCCCCTTGGCGAAGGGGGGCGCGGCGACGGGCGCGGGGGAATCGGCAGCGCCGGAACACGGGACCCCTGGTTTCGCGCCGGCGCAACCAGGGGCGGGCTTGCCTAGACCGCGTCGGACAGCGAGGTGAAGGTGAAGTCGCGCAGCCGCATCGGCGGGATCATCATCACGAAGCTGGATTCGTCGCCGGCCACGCGCACCGGCTTGCCCAGTTCGTCGATGTTGTTGAGCATGATCACCGGCGATTCGTTGAAGCGGAAATTCTTCACCGGGTGCTTGATCTGGCCGTTCTCGATGTAGAAGGTACCGTCGCGGGTCAGGCCGGTCAGCAGCACGGTCTGCGGGTCGACCAGGCGGATGTACCAGGTGCGGGTGAGCAGGATGCCCTTCTGCGTGCCCTTGACCAGGTCGGCGATGGACTTGCTGCCGCCGCTCATCAGCAGGTTGCCCGGTCGCGCGCTGGCGGTCTTGCCCTGCTTCTGTGCCCAGTAGCGCGAGTAGTTCAGGTTCATCACCTTGCCGTTCTCGATGATGGTCATGCGCTCGCGCGGCATGCCTTCGCCGTCCCACGGCAGCACCGGCGCGTCCGGATGCCACGGGTCGGCGAACATGTTCACCTGCGGGTCGTAGACCTGCTCGCCGAGCTTGTTGCCGCCGCCCTTCCTGGACAGGAAGCTGCGGCCCTCGTCGGCCGAGCGCGCGTCGAAGAAATTCATCATGAAGCTGATCAGGCCGGCGGCGGCGGCCGGCTCCAGGATCACCGTGTACTTGCCCGGCTCCAGCGCCTTGGCCTCGGCCGATTCGATCGCCTTGCGCTTGGCGATCTCGATCTCCTGCTCGGCGCGGAAATCGGCCGCGTCCTTCAGGTTGCGCCCGACCCAGCCCGAGCCGCGGCCGTCCTCGGTACGCACCGTGCAGGTGTAGTCGAACGAGGTGGTGCGCTGGTAGCCGAAGTTGCCCTTGCTGTTGGCGATGGCGATGAAGCCGCGGCTGTCCTCGAGGAAGCCCGCGGCGACCAGGCCGTGGCCGCGGCACGGTGCGATGGAGTCGGCGGCGACCCTGGCGCGGAACTCCGGGTCGATGGCGGCGGTGGATTCGCTGAAGGTCGGGCTCGGCGTGTAGTCCTGCTTGCCGATGATGGGCATGAACTCCGGGTTCTCCGGCGCCAGCCGCGCCAGGTCCTCGGCCCGGCGCACCACGCGCTCCAGCGAGGCGTCGTCGAATTCATTGATCGAGGCGGTGCCCACGCGCTTGCCGAAGGCCACCTGCACGGCCAGTTCGGCGTTGGTGACCATGCCGCTGGTGGAGACGTTGTTCAGCGCGAAGCGGATGTTGCCGTCGATGGAGCCGGCCAGGGTCGCGGTGCATTCGTCGGCCTTGGACAGCGCGATGACCTTGTCCAGGATGGCCTTGGCCTGCTGTTCGGTGAAGATGCTCATTGCTCAGGAACTCCTTGGACGGTCAGCCGAGGCTGCGCGCGGTATTGATGACGTTGATGCCGTCGAAACGGGCGGTGGACGAGCCGTGCGACACCGCCGAGACCTGGCCGGGCTGGCCCTTGCCGTCGAAGAACGAGCCGCCCAGGCGGTAGTCGCGCTCGTCGGCCACGGCGCTGCAGGCGTTCCAGAACTCCGGCGTGCGGATCTGGTAGGCCACATCCTCCAGCATGCGGGTGATCTGGCCGTTCTTGATCTCGTAGAACAGCTGCCCGCCGAACTGCGCGTTGTAGCGCTGCTGGTCGATCGAGAACGATCCGTCGCCGATGATGTAGATGCCGTTTTCCACGTCCTTGATCAGGTCGGCCACGCTCAGCGGGGTCTTGCCCGGCGCCATCGACACGTTGGCCATGCGCTGGAACTGCACGCTCGACCACGAATCGGCGTAGCAGCAGCCGTCGGACTCGGTCTTGCCGAGGATGTGCGCCTGGTCGCGGATGGTCTGGTAGTCGACCAGCTTGCCCTCGCGGATCAGGTCCCACTTCTTGCACTTCACGCCTTCGTCGTCGTAACCGACCGCGCCGAGGCTGCCGGGCTGGGTCTTGTCGGCGAAGATGTCGACCTTGTCGCTGCCGTACTGGAAATGCTGCTCGCGCTTGTCCAGGGTGGCGAAGCTGGTGCCGGCGTAGTTGGCCTCGTAGCCGAGCACGCGGTCCAGTTCCAGCGGATGGCCGACCGACTCGTGGATGGTCAGCCAGGTGTGCGACGGGTCCAGCACCAGGTCGTACTTGCCCGGCTTGACCGACGGCGCCTTGAGCTTCTCCTGCGCCTGCCGGGCCGCGGCGATGGCGTCCTCGCGCATGTCGTAGGAGCGGCCGTAGTTGACCACGCCGTTGGGCGAGACGAACTTCTGGCCGGCGTCGCCGTCCAGGTACTCGAAGCCCATGCCCATCGGCGAGGACAGGCCATCGCGGGTGCGGAACTTGCCGGTGGTCTTGTCGATGGCGGTCACCGACATCGGCGCCCAGATGCGGTGCACGTCCTGGTCGATGTAGGAGCCGTCGGTGGAGGCGAAGTACTTCTGTTCGTTGACCAGGAACAGCATCGAGTTGACGAAGCTGGCGCCGGCGGCAAGCGCGGCGGCGTTGACCCCCAGCAGCAGGTCGGCCTTGTCCTTGATCGGCACTTCCATCGCGTTCTTGCGGATCGGCGTGCGCCAGCTCACTTCGCCGAAGCCCGGCGCCTTGGCGAACTGCACCGGCGCGGTCTGCACCCGGGCGTTGGCCTTGGCGATGGTCGCGGCCTGCTGCGCGGCCTTGACCACGCCGGCCGGGCTCAGGTCGTTGGTCGCGGCGAAGCCCCAGGCGCCGTTGGCGATCACGCGGATGCCGGCACCGGTGGATTCGGTGTTGACCACGTTCTGCACCTTGTCCTCGCGGGTGATCACGAACTGGCGCAGGTAGCGGCCGATGCGCACGTCGCAGTAGCTGGCGCCGGCGGCGCGCGCCGCGTTCATCGCATCGTCGGCCAGCCGCTTCTTCAATGCCGGGTCTATCGCGGTGAGCAGTTGTTCGGCGGCGATCGCCTTGCCGAAGAACGACGGCACCATCAGGCCGCCGGCGGTGAGCCCGGTCAGGGCGAGGAAGTCACGTCTTTGCAAGGCAGTTCTCCGGTTGCGGTACGGCAACGAACGACGGTGGCTCCGCGGTGCTCCGCGAACCGTTCGATTCTTGCGGGACGCGGTTGGCCGCGGTAGTGACTTTAGACATAGGAACCGGTACCGCTTTCACCGGTGCGATGGCCGGGCGCCCATGCGACCGGCCGATGGCAACCCGCCGGCATGCCGCGCGCGGCTCAGCCCAGGCTGCGCGCGGTGTTGATGATGTTGACGCCGTCGAAGCGGGTCGTCGCCGCGCCGTGCGATACCGCCGAGACCTGGCCCGGCTGGCCCTTGCCGTCGAAGAACGAGCCGCCCAGGCGGAAATCGCGCGCGTCGCAGATCGCCGAGCAGGCGTTCCAGAACTCCGGCGTGCGGATCTGGTAGGCCGCATCCTCGACCATGCCGGTGATCTCGCCGTTCCGGATCTGGTAGCAGAGCTGGCCGCCGAACTGCGCGTTGTAGCGCTGCTGGTCGATGGAATAGGAGCCGCGGCCGTGGATGTAGATGCCGTTCTCCACGTCCTTGACCATCTGCGCCGGGGTCAGCGGCGCCCTGCCGGGCGCCAGCGACACGTTGGCCATGCGCTGGAACTGCACGCTCTTCCACGAGTCGGCATAGCTGCAGCCGTGCGAGGCGTTCTCGCCGAGGATGTGCACCTCGTCGCGGGTGGCCTGGTAGTTGACCAGGATGCCGTCCTTCACCAGGTCCCAGCGCCGGCATTTCACGCCCTCGTCGTCGTAGCCCACCGCGCCCAGGCTGTAGGGCTCGGTCTTGTCGGCGGTGAAGTTGACGATGTCGCTGCCCCAGCGGAAGCCGGCCTCGCGCTTGTCCAGGGTGGCGAAGCTGGTGCCGGCGTAGTTGGCCTCGTAGCCGAGCACGCGGTCCAGCTCCAGCGGGTGGCCGACGTTCTCGTGGATGGTCAGGAACAGGTTGGACGGGTCCAGCACCAGGTCGTACTTGCCCGGCTTCACCGACGGTGCGGTGAGCTTCTGCCGCGCCTGCTTCGCCGCGGCGATGGCATCCTCCACCGGGTCATAGGAGTGGCCGTAGCCGATCACGCCGCCGGGCAGCGGGTACTTGCCGGCGGCGTCGCCGTCGAGGAATTCCCAGCCCATGCCGGCCGGCGCCGACAGCCCGTTGCGGGTGCGGAACCTGCCGCTGGCCTTGTCGATGGCGGTGGCGGTGAACGGCAGCCAGATGCGGTGCACGTCCTGGTCGATCCACGAGCCGTCGCTGGAGGCGAAGTACTTCTGCTCGTTGACCAGGAACAGCTGCGAATTGATGAAGCTGGCACCGGCGTCGAGCGCGGCGGCGTTCACCGCCAGCAGCAGTTCCACCTTGTCCTTGACCGGCACCGCCATGGCGTTGCGGCGGATCGGCGTCTGCCAGCGCACCTCGCCCACCCCGGGGGTAGGCGCCAGCTGCACCGGCCGGGTCTGGATCTTCGCGTTGGCGCGGGCGATGGCCAACGCCTGCGTCACCGCCGCGGCCACGCCCTGTTCGCTGGACTGGTTGCTGGCGGCGAAGCCCCAGGCGCCGTCGACGATCACGCGGATGCCCACCCCCGCCGATTCGCTGTTGGTGACGTTCTGGACCTTGTCCTCGCGGGTGATGATGGCCTGGCTGAGGTAACGGCCGATGCGCACGTCGCAGTAGCTGGCACCGCCCCTGCGCGCCAGTGCCAGCACGGTGTCGGCCAGTGCCTTCTTGCGTGCCACGTCGGCCGGGGCAAGCAGTTCCTCGGCGGCGATCAGGCGCGCATTGGGCAGCATCATGCCGGCGAGGCCGAGGCCGGAAAACGCGAGGAACTGGCGGCGTTGCATGCGGGACTCCCTGGGTGATGCGATGCGGTCGCACCGCGCATAACAGCCGAATCTCGGCTGCCATGCGGTGCGCGCACAAGTGACCATGGTCATGCGCGGTGTGGGCCGGCGCTCCGGCACAATCGCCCGGATCACTCCTATGCCCGCCGCGATGACCGCCAAGCCCCATGCCGCGTCCTGCGACCGCAACCGCGAGCCGATCCTCGCGGTGCTGCAGCGCCACCTGGGCGATGCCCGCAGCGTGCTGGAGATCGGCAGCGGCACCGGCCAGCACGCGGTGCACTTCGCCGCGGCGATGCCGTGGCTGCGCTGGCAGGCCAGCGATCACCGCGACCACCTGCCCGGCATCGGCCAATGGCTGGAGGCGGCCGCGCTGGCCAATACCCCGGCCGCGCTGGAACTGCAGGCGGTGGCCGATGGCGGGCTGCAGCCGGCGCCGCCGCTGCCGGTGGCCGATGGCGTGACCGGCTTCGATGCCGTGTTCACCGCCAATACGCTGCACATCATGGGCTGGGACCAGGTACAGGCGCTGTTCGCCGGGCTGCCGGCGCTGCTGGCGCCGGGGGCGCGGTTCATCGCCTACGGACCGTTCAACTACGGTGGCGACTTCAGCAGCGACAGCAACCGCGTCTTCGATGGCTGGTTGAAGGCGCGCGACCCGCGCTCGGGCATCCGCGATTTCGAGGCGATCGACGCGCTTGCGCGCGTGCAGGGGCTGGAGCTGCGCGAGGACGCGGCGATGCCGGCCAACAACCGCACCCTGGTGTGGCAGCGGACACCGCTGCCGAACGGCTAGGATGCGGAAACTTCAACACGGGGCAGGGGGACGGATGTACGCGTACAAGTGGTGGTTGGCGATGGTGCTGGGGCTGGCGCCGCTGGCGTGCGCGCACGCGCACGGCGGCGATGCGCGGCAGGCGGCGATGCAGGTGCAGGCAAGCTACCCGGGCGTGATCGAACTGGAGGTGGATGCCAGCGACCTGCAACGGCGCATCCAGCGCGTGCGCCAGCGCATCCCGGTGTCGCCCGGTCCACTGACCCTGTGGTACCCGCAGTGGATACCCGGCAACCATGCACCGACCGGGCCGATCAACCAGATGGCCGGGCTGCTGATCCGCGGCAACGGCCAGCCGCTGCCGTGGCGCCGCGACCCCGGCGACATGTACGCCTTCCGGCTGCAGGTGCCCGCGGGCGTGGACGTGCTCGATGTCGAGTTCCAGTACCTGTCGCCCACCGCCGCCGACCAGGGCCGGGTGGCGATGACGCCCAACTTGCTCGACCTGCAGTGGCACCGCGTGGTGCTGTACCCGGCCGGGTACGATGCGCGCGGCATCCAGGTCAAGCCGACCCTGCGCCTGCCCGAGGGCTGGCGCAGCGGTACCGCGCTGGATGTGGCCCGGCGCGACGGCGCGGTCGAGCACTATGCGCCGGTGTCGCTGATGACGCTGATCGACTCGCCGGTATTCGCCGGGCGCTGGTTCCGGCGCTTCGCGCTGGACGACAAGGCCGCCCAGCCGGTGTGGCTGGACGTGGTCGCCGAGAACCCGCAGGGACTGCAGGCCGAGCCGAAGGTGCTCGATGCGCACCGCGCGCTGGTGCATGAAGCCGACAAGGTGTTTGGCGCGCGCCCATACACGCGCTACGACTTCCTGCTGGCGGTGTCGGACGTGTTCAGCGGCATCGGCCTGGAGCATGCGCAGTCCAGCGAGAACGGCATGCACGATGGTTACCTGCGCGGCGAGCGTCCCTACACCGACAACGACCTGCTGCCGCACGAATACGCCCATGCCTGGATCGGCAAGGCGTGGCGGCCGCGCCCGACCTGGGTGCCGCACTACAACGCGCCGATGCACAACGACGAGTTGTGGATGTACGAAGGCCAGACCCAGTACTGGGCGGTGGTGCTGGCCGCGCGTTCGGGCCTGTGGGCGCCGGACTACGCCATGGCCATGCTGGCGCAGCTGCAGGCCAACTATGCGACCCAGCCGGGGCGGCAGTGGCGCGACCTGCACGACACCGTCCACCAGGGCATCCTCGATTTCAATTCCAAGCCGCAGGCCTGGGCCGACTGGCAGCGCGCCTTCGAGTTCTACAACGAGAGCACGCTGCTGTGGCTGGGCGTGGATGCGCGGCTGCGCACGCTGTCCAGGGGCAAGGTGGCGCTGGACGACTTCGCCCGGCGCTTCCACCAGGGCGGTGCGCAGGGCGAGATCCGCCTGTACGACCGCAGCGACGTGATGCAGGCACTGGAAGCGGTGCAGCCCGGCGCCTGGGACGCCTTCATCGGCCAGCGCCTGGAGGCGCGCGACGGCAGTGCGCCGGATGGCCTGGAAGCGGCGGGCTGGGAGCTTTACTACAGCCAGACGCCGAACCCGGTGATCGCCGACGGCGAGGCCGGCGGCCTGGTCGACCTGCAGTATTCGCTGGGCCTGAAGGCCGGCAGCGACGGCGTGCTGCAATGGGTGGGCTGGGACAGCCCGGCGTTCAAGGCCGGGCTGGCGAAGGACGTCACCGTGCTGGCGGTCAACGGCCTGGCTTACACCGGCGGGCGCCTGAAGCAGGCCGTGGCCGATGCCGGGGACGGCACCCCGATCGAGCTGATCGTGCGCCAGGCCGACAGCTTCCGCAGCGTGCGCATCGACTACCGCGACGGCCTGCGCTACCCACACCTGCGCCGCATCCCCGGCCGCGCCGACCTGCTGGGCAGGATCCTCGCGCCGCGGCGTTGATGTCGTTGTGGCAGGAAACACCCCGCACCGCGGTGCGGGGTGTTCATGCGCCGTCAGCCGGCCTGGAATTTTGCCAGGCAGCGTTTGCAGGACAACTGGATTTCGTGCAGCAACCGGTCGATTACCGGATGCACGATTCCTTCGTCCCGCAGTTGCTGCCGTACCTCCTGCGCCATTTCGGGGAGCAGCAGGCACATGGCAGCGAGCGTTTCCAGCGCCCATGCCGGTTCCAGCCGCATGCTGGCGGCGGTTGCGCGCCAGTCCTCCAGGCGGATGTCCCACCAGCGGTAGTGGTTGCCGATCTTCATCGCCATCTTGATCTTGCGCTTCTGCAGCTGCGGGTAGGGCAGGGCGCTGGAAATGTCGTACAGCGGGGCAAGGCGGATGCTGCCACCGGCGCCGAACAACAGCGAGTAGTTCTTTGCGTGTGCGTCGGTACCGCCTATCAGATAGTTGAAGGCCAGCGCCTGGAAGAGTGTCTCCACATCGGTGCGCGGGCGCGAGGAATGGCGCCACAACAGGCCCGCGATATCCGCTGGACCGGGGCCACCCTGGTTCTGGTACTTGATCTGCGGCATCAGGCCCAATGCCTGACAGAAGTCTTCCTGATGGACACGCACAAGCGTGTCCTCCATGCGTAGGCGATCATAGCGATGCGCGCAGATGGCGGTTTCGCTGCCGATGCTGATCTTCTCCACTTCGGCGGCAGGCAGCCCCAGTACGCGTGCCAGCTTCAGGCAGAACATTTCGTTCTCGACGAAGCCTTCGTAGTCGCCGCCAGGTGGTTTGAGAATATGAGTGGTAGGTATGCGCCCGGCGGGAATGGCCCACCTGCCATCATCCAATCGCAACAGCGCGATCTTTGATTGGGCACCGGCCAGGCTGAACTGGCCTACATCGTCCACATTGCGCGCCATTCCGTTGTCCTGGCGCAGACGCTGAAGGCGGTCGGCCAGTTCATCGTCATCCAGGACTTCCATTCGATCGTCATCGCCACGCAGAACGCTCTGTAGGCGTTCATCGCTCACGAACTGCACCGCGCCGGCGCAGTCTTCGCCCACGTGTGCAAGCAGCGCTACGGGATTGCGTGGAGATGCATGGAAGCGCGAACCCCATCGCTGCAGCAGATTCTCATTGTCTGGCAGCAGGCCCCACAGCACTGCCGAAACCATTGCCGCAGGATGCGTCTGTCGCGTCAACGGCAGACTCAAGGAAATCGGGTAGGCATCGGTGGTATCCAGCCATGTCGCGTCATAGGTCAGTCGTGGCTCGCCATTGCCGTCGACTTCAAGCCGGCCTGCAACGCGGTCGGATAGCAGGATGTTGAGCGCCACTACTTTCTCCCCGTGGGAGTTCCCTTCGGCTTCTTTGCGACAGAGGGTTTCTGCTTTCTTTCCCTGGCCGTTCCTGATCCGCCACCTTTCAGTTCCTGGGCGGCGGCCATAGCGCTTTGCGGCCACGTGGGGTTCATCAGCTGTTCGCGGACTCTTTCGACTGCACTTTGCGGCCGAGACAGGTTCCTCAGCTGTTCGTAGGCTGCTTGCACAGCGCTCCGTGACGAAGGGAGGGTCATCAGCTGTTCGCGTGCTGTCTCCAGGGCGCTTCTGAATCGGGTGGGATCGATCAGCTGTTCGCGGGCTTTCTCGACTGCACTTTGTGGCCGAGACAGGTTCCTCAGCTGTTCGTAGGCTGCTTGCACAGCGCTCTGCGACTCGCGGGCTGCGTCCAATGCTGCGCTTTGTGGCCGGGTCAGCCTGGACAACGACGGCTGGCCTGCAGTGCCCGCATGAGGCAGTGCGGAACGGCTGTTCTCCACGATCCAATCAATATTGGGCAGCGTGAGCGTCGGGGTGCCGATGCCGGGGGGCGAGGGCGTGTTCCGGGTAGAGGCGTCGAGTTCGATGCCAAGCGCGTTGAGTGTCCGGAGAACCAGCTGCAGTTCCGCGCGCGGCTTTCCCTTCTCGATTTCGATGACCCATTGCCGGCTGACGCCGGCCTCATGGGCCAGGCGTGCCTGATCCCAGCCCAGTGCCTTGCGGCGCTGCTGGATCACATTGCCCAGGTCGGCAGGAGTCTTGAGGGCAGCCATACGGCGCAATGTAGGCGAATGCTTACATTGGGGCAAATGTAAGCGTTCGCTTACACCTGGGGGTCGAATCAAAGCAAAAGTATGCGTTCGTTGACATCAATCAAAATGTCAACGAACGCCTACATCAAGCCGCCTGCACGATATGCAGCGCCTTCGGGTTGCGCCACGTGGCCAGCAGCGCCGCCTCGCGCGCCCTGGCGTCGTGCAGGTGCGCTTCCTTGACGTGGCCGTAGCCGCGGATGTGCTCGGGAATGCTGGCGATCTCCACCGCCAGCGCCAGCCGGCCGGCGTCCAGCGACCCCAGCAGTTCCTGCAGGGTCCGCTCGTAATCGGCGATCAGCTGGCGTTCGCCACGGCGCTCGGCGGTATGCCCGAAGATGTCGAAACGGCTGCCGCGCAGGCCCTTGAGCCGCGCCAGCAGGCCGAAGGCCTTGAACATCCACGGCCCGTATTCCTTCTTCTGCAGGCGGCCCTGCTCGTCGCGCTTGGCGAACAGCGGCGGCGCCAGGTGGAAACGCACCTGGTAGTCGCCCTCGAACTGCTGTGCCACGCGCTTGAGGAAATCGCCGCTGGTGTACAGGCGGGCGACCTCGTACTCGTCCTTGTAGGCCATCAGCTTGAAGAAGTAGCGCGCCACCGCCTCGGTCAGCGCGGTGCTGCCCGGCGCCACGCGCTGCTCGGCCTTGCGCACCGCGTCCACCAGCTGGCGGTAGCGGGTGGCGTAGGCGGCGTCCTGGTAGTCGACCAGGAACCCGCTGCGGCGCGCGATCAGTTCGTCCAGCGAGCGCGACAGGCGGGTGTCGTCCAGGGTCGCGAAGGGGGTGTCGCCGGGGTGCGGGTCGCTGGCGGGCAGGCCGCGGACTTCCGGCTCGTTGCCCGGGTTGCGCGGCGCCGACGGCGCGCCGGCTTCGCTGCCTTCCCACTCGCCCGGCGGCAGCTCGCGCAGCGTGCCCGGGGTGCGCTCGGCTTCGGTCGGCGCGTTGCGTACCAGCCCGGCGGCCTGCTGCACCGCCTGCGGGTCGATCGCGGCCAGGCGGCCCCAGGCGAAGGCGCGCTGGTTCATCTCGATGGCGGCGCCGTTGAGTTCGATGGCGCGCATCAGCGCTTCCAGCGACAGCGGCACCAGCCCCTGCTGCCAGGCGAAGCCGAGGATGAACAGGTTCGAGGCGATGGCATCGCCCAACAGCGCGGTGGCCAGCTGGGTGGCATCGAGCAGGATCGGGTCGCGCCCGCCCAGGGCCACCTTCACCCCGGCGATGATGTCGGCGGCCGGGAACTGCATGTCCGGGTGCGTGGTGAAGGTGCCGGGCATCGCCTCGTAGGTGTTGAGCACCACCTGCGAACGTTCGCCGCGCACCTTGGACAGCGCCCAGTAGTCGTTGACCACCACCATGTCGCAGCCCAGCACCAGGTCGGCCTCGCCAGCGGCGATGCGCACGGCGTGGATGTCCGATGGCGCACGCGCGATGCGGATGTGGGTGGTCACCGCGCCGCCCTTCTGCGCCAGCCCGGTCTGGTCGAGCACGGTCGCGCCCTTGCCTTCCAGGTGCCCGGCCATGCCCAGCAGCGCGCCGATGGTGACCACGCCGGTGCCGCCGACGCCGGTGATCAGGATGTTCCAGGGCTGGGACAGGTCGCTGCGGAACGCCGGGCTTGGCAGGTTGTCGAGCAGGCTGGCGGCATCGCTCCTGCGGCCCTTGCGCAGCTGGCCGCCGTGCACGGTGACGAAGCTCGGGCAGAAGCCGGTGGTGCAGGAGAAGTCCTTGTTGCAGTTGGACTGGTCGATGTCGCGCTTGCGGCCGAACTCGGTCTCCTTCGGCAGCACCGACACGCAGAAGCTCTTCTGCCCGCAGTCGCCGCAGCCTTCGCAGACCAGCGAGTTGATCATCGTGCGCTTGGGCGGATCGACCAGCTTGCCGCGCTTGCGGCGGCGGCGCTTCTCGGTGGCGCAGGTCTGTTCGTAGATCAGGATGCTGGTGCCCTTCACCGTACGCAGGTGCTTCTGCACCGCGTCCAGCTCGGCGCGGTCGTGGAACTCCACGTCGGCCGGGAACTCGTGGCGGCGCAGCTTCCACCTGGTGATGTCGTCGGACAGCAGCACGATGGTGTGCACGCCTTCGGCGCGCATCTGCTGGGCGATCTGCGGCACGGTGAGCGTGCCGTCCACCGGCTGTCCGCCGGTCATCGCCACCGCGTCGTTGTAGAGGATCTTGTAGGTGATGTTGACGCCGGCGGCGATCGCCTGGCGGATCGCCAGCGAGCCGCTGTGGAAATAGGTGCCGTCGCCGAGGTTCTGGAACACGTGCGCGGTGTCGGTGAACGCCGCCTGCCCGGCCCAGGTGACGCCTTCGCCGCCCATGTGGGTGAAGGTGTCGGTGTCGCGGTCCATCCACGTCACCATGTAGTGGCAGCCGATGCCGGCCATCGCCCGCGACCCTTCCGGCACGTTGGTGGAGGTGTTGTGCGGGCAGCCCGAGCAGTAGTGCGGCACGCGTGGGAACTGCGCGCGCGGCAGCGCCATCTCCGCTTCCTTCTCGTCCATCCAGCGCAGGCGCTGTTCGATGGACTCGGTGTTGAAGAAACGCTGGATGCGGCGGCCGATGACCCCGGCGATGGTGGCCGGGGTGAGTTCGCCGGTGGACGGCAGGATCCACTCGCCCTGCTCGTCGTACTTGCCGACGATGGACGGGCGCGCGCCCCAGCCGGCCGGCCAGTTGTAGAAGTACTCCTTCATCTGCCGCTCGATGAAGGCCTTCTTTTCCTCCACCACGACGATGTCTTCCAGGCCGCGCGCGAACGCGCCGATGCCCTGCGGCTCCAGCGGCCAGGTCATGCCGACCTTGTAGACGCGGATGCCGATCTCGGCGCAGGCGCGCTCGTCCAGGCCCAGGTATTCCAGCGCCTGCAGCACGTCCAGGTAGCTCTTGCCGGTGGTGACGATGCCCAGCCGCGCGCGCGGCGAATCCATCACCACCTTGTCGATGCCGTTGGCGCGTGCAAACGCCTGCGCGGCCTTCACCGCGTAGCGGTGCAGGCGCATCTCCTGCTCCAGCGGCGGATCCGGCCAGCGGATGTTGAGCCCGGCCGCCGGCATCTCGAAATCCTCCGGCAGGATGATCCGGCGGGCGAACGGGTTGACGTCCACCGAGGCCGAGGATTCGACCGTCTCGGCGATGGTCTTGAAGCCGATCCAGCGCCCGGTGTAGCGGCTCATCGCCCAGCCGACCAGGCCCAGGTCGAGGATGTCCTGCACGCCGGCCGGGTTGAGCACCGGCATCATTGCGCTGACGAATTCGTCCTCGCTGCCGTGCGGCAGGGTCGAGCTGCGGCAGGCATGGTCGTCGGCGGCCAGGGCCAGCACGCCGCCGTGCCGGGACGTGCCGGCGGCGTTGGCGTGCTTGAACACGTCGCCGCACCGGTCCACGCCCGGGCCCTTGCCGTACCACATGCCGAACACGCCATCGACGTTGGCGCCGGGGAACAGGTTGGCCTGCTGGGTGCCCCAGACCATGGTGGCGCCGAGATCCTCGTTGAGCCCGGGCACGAACTTCACCTTGGCCGCCTCCAGGTGCCGGCGGGCGCGCCACAGCTCCAGGTCGAAGCCGCCCAGCGGCGAGCCACGGTAGCCGCTGACGAAGCCGCCGGTGTTCAGCCCGGCCGCGGTGTCGCGCTGCTGCTGCATCAGCGGCAGCCGCACCAGTGCCTGCACGCCGCTCAGGTAGATGCGCCCGTCGGTGCGGGTGTACTTGTGCTCGAGCGTGTAATCGCGGTCGCGCACGCCGATCAGCGGCGTGTTGGCGGAGGCGGGGGAGGTGAGTTCGGCGGTACTGGTCATGGCTGGCCCATTGCAGGAACGGCTGGCGTCGGCTGCCGCGCCAGGGCGGCGCGCACGCGGCCGGCGATTGTACCAGCGCGGGTTTTGCCGCCCTGCCGGAGACCTGCCGCGGGCACGCCGGGGCGCCCGCAGCCGCCCCGGATCCCGGGGCCGGGGTCGCGGAGCGTCCGCCGAGCGGTTAGGATCGGACCTTGCTGGAACATGAATGATGGGGATTGCAACATGCAGGTGATAAGGGGCGTGGCCGGTGGCCTGATGCTGCTGGCCGGCCTGTTCTGTTCGACGGCGTGGGCAGAAGGAATGCCGAGGATTGCCGAGTTCTACTTCGATGACGACGTCGCCGCCCGGCCGGTGCACGCGCTGCCACCGGAGCAGCCGGGCCTGGTCGACCAGCTGATGAAGCTGCGCGAACGCGGCCGCAAGGGCGTGGAAGCCACGATCCAGCTGGCCGGCGTCGCCTATGCCGAGAACCGGGTGGAGCTCGGCGAGAAGCTCTACCAGGAGGCACTGGCTGCCGTTTCGGAGAACTCCTCGCAGGCCCGCGGCATCCGCTGGAACCAGGGCTGGAGCCTGTATCGGCACGGCGATGCCGAAGCGGCGCTGCAGCAGTGGAGCGCGGCCGCACAGGCCACCCGCGGCAATGGCGCCTGGGTGCCGCCGACGCTGGCGCTGGCGCTGTGGACGCTGGGCCGCCGCGACGAAGCCGTGCAGTGGTACGCGGCGGCGGTGCGGACCGAGCCGCAGCTCTGGAACGACCCGGCGCGCTTTACCCAGTTGCTGCCGGCATGGAAGGACGAGGAGCGTGCGCGCCTGGCCGAAGTGCAGCAGGCCTGGGCCGCCAATCCGCCAGCCTGGCCCTGAGCTACGCCGGCAGGGTGCGGGGAGCCGGGGGAATGCCGACCGGTCTCCGTCACCCCGAATGGCCTGGCGTCCCCGCCGTTGCAAGGCGGGAGCGCCAGGATCGGTGGCGATGGCTGCTGGATCGACCAGGGAGCGGGGCGATGAGATACCGGATGGCGATGGTGTTCCTGCCGGTCCTGCTGGCAGCCTGCACGGTGGGCATCCGGTCGGAATTCACCCAATCGTTCGTGGACGCCAACCGTGGATTGGACGACGACGCATGGTCGGCGGCGTATTCGCCGCAGATGGGACTGTTGGCGGTCGGTCGTGACTCGGGCCGGCTGGAACTCTGGGACGCGCGCAGGAAGGATGTGCGCATCGCGCTGCAGGCCCATGAACTGCGTACCCAGGACATCACCTTCGGTCCTGCCGACGGGATCGTGATCAGCCGCTCCAGCTTCGGCAACGTCGAGGTCGGCGACATCATCCAGTACGAGAACGGGCCAAAGGTCTGGGACGCCCGTAGTGGCGAATTGCTGCATGCCTTCCGCGAAGGGCACTGGAAGCCGGGTGCGGCCTCGGCCACGCCGCTGCGCGGCCTGTACCTGCTGGCCAGCTACGACGAGCTGTACATCTATGACCATGCCAGCCGCACGCTGGTCGGTGCGCCGCTGCCGCTGGCGGGGGACGGCGGCGTGACCTGCCTGGACTGGGACGAGGCCTCGGGCCTGATCGCCGCGGGCACCGACAAGGGGGTGGTGGTGCTGTTGCGGCTGCTGCGTGATGCGGCCGTCCCGCGGCTGGAGATCGTGGATCGTCATGCCGCGCACGCGCCGGGGCCACGCAAGGACATGCTGGCAGTGATGCTGCTCGACAAGGGCACCCGATTGGTGACGGTGCAGCGTTCACCCGTGCGGGCGAAGGCGCTGCACGACGATGTGCCGCCCCTGTACCAGGGCCTGCAGCACGAGACCGTGCGCTGGAACCTGGCCGGCTGGCAGCGCGAACATGTCTACTCCAGTTCGCTGGTCGGCGTGCACCAGGCCGGCTTCACCCGTGGCGAGGACTGGCTGGTACTGGCCGGCGTGGCGGGTGGGAATGCCCGTATCGAGGGCAAGATCGAGCTGCTGGATCTGCGCGGCGGCGTGGCCTGGCTCTACCAGGCCAATACCACGCATGCGACTGCCGTGCTGCTGCCGCCGGCGCGCGAGGGGTTGGTGCTGCAGCATGGCCGTGCCACGCGCGTGAGGTATCTGGACCAGGCCGGGTCGGTGCCCTGGTCGCCGCCGCGCTGAGCGCGGCCCGGCTCACCCGGCCGGTACCGTGCGCCCGCGCGCCCAGTCACGCAGTGCTTGCACCTGCTCGGCCATCAGCACCGACAGCGGCCGCGTGCTGCGGATCTCGGCCATCAGCAGGTCGGTGTCCAGCGGCCTGCGCTCGGCATGCGCGGCGTACAGGCCGGCGACCACCGCCTGTTCGATCTCGGCGCCGGAAAAGCCATCGGCGGCGGCGGCCAGGGCGGGCAGGGCGAAGCCCTCGGCGTCCAGTCCACGTTTGTCCAGGTGCAGGCGCAGCAGCTCCACGCGGGTGTCGGGCGTGGGCAGGTCGACGAAGAAGATCTCGTCGAAGCGGCCCTTGCGCAGCAGTTCGGCCGGCAGCTCGTGCACCTGGTTGGCGGTGGCGACGATGAACACCGGCGCCTTGCGCTCGGCCATCCAGGTCAGCAGGTAGCCCAGCACCCGGCGCGAGACGCCGCCGTCCTCGCCGCTGCTGGCCAGGCCCTTCTCGACCTCGTCGATCCACAGCACGCACGGCGCCAGCTGTTCGGCCGAGGCCAGCGCGTCGCGCAGGTTCTTCTCGGTTTCGCCGTGGTACTTGTTGTACAGCGTGGCGAAGTCCAGCCGCAGCAGCGGCACGCCGAAGCCCGCGGCGGTGGCCTTGGCCAGCATCGACTTGCCGCAGCCCTGCACGCCGAGCAGCAGCATGCCGCGCGGCGGGTCCAGCCCGGGCGGCGCATCGCCGGCGACGAACACCGCCCTGCGCTGTTCGATCCAGCGCTTGAGCCGCGTGGCACCGGCCACCTCGCCGAAGCGCGCGCTGTCGTATTCGTAGTGCAGGTGGCCGCTGCGGTTGAGCAGTTCGAACTTCAGCCTGGCCAGTTGCGGCAGGTCGTCGGCACGCAGCGCGCCGTCGGCATAGATCAGCTGGCGGGCGATGCGGCGCGCGTCGGGCAGGCTCAGGCCCTGCAGGTTGCGCAGGATCTGCCGCACCGCGTCCTGGTCCACCTCCACGCGGCGGCCGCCGTTGTCGCCGGCGTAGGCGGCCGCTTCCTCGCGCAGCATCTTCAGCAGCGCGTTGGCGTCGGGCAGGCGCGGATTGAAGCGGGTGGCCAGCGCCTCCAGTTCGGCCGGCAGTTCGACCTTGGTGCCGACCAGCACCAGTACGTGCGGCTGGCTGTGCCGGCGCTGCACGATGTCGCGCAGCAGGCGCTGGTGGCTGGCGTAGCCCAGGTAGGGGTGGAAATCGAGCAGCAGGTAGATGCCGCGCTGCTCCGCCTCCTGGATCATCCGCAGCGCCGAGCTGGCGTCGGGCGGCCCGACGGCGTCGTCTTCGCGATCCATGTCGATGCGGCGCAGGCCTTCGGTGATCGACCAGCGGTACAGCGCACGCCACACGTGCATCAGCGCCTGCCGGAACAGGTCCACCACGCGGGCCTCGTCCGCGGTCTCGATGACGATCAGCGGGGTATTGGCGCGGATCAGCGCGGTCAGGTCCTGCAGTTCGCTCATGGTGGCTCCGGTGTGGGCCGCCACGATAGCAAAGCATCCCGTCCCGCCAGGGGTGTCCTCACGCGCCGACTACCGCGGCCGTCGCGCACCGGTGTACGCTGCGGGCAGTCCCGCGCAAAACGAGGCGTGCATGAAGACGATCCTGGTGGCCGGTTCCAAGGGCGGTGTGGGCAAGAGCACCATCGCCACGCACCTGGCCGCGCATGCGGCGCTGCAGGGCAGGGCGACGGTGATCGCCGATGCCGACCCGCAGGGGTCGAGCACGCGCTGGGCGGAGCGCCGCGCCGGCCTGGACAGTGCCGTGCTGCCGGTGGATGTCCACCGCAGGAAGTCCTGGGAGAAGCACATCCCCGATGGCGCCGAAGAGGTGATCATCGATGCCCCGGCCGGCGCGCTTGCGGACGATCTCGAGCATTTCCTGGACGTGGCCGATGCGGTGGTGGTGCCGGTGTTGCCGTCGGCGCTGGACATCGAGGCCATCGTCGGTTTCCTGAACAGTCTGGCCAGGGTCAAGCGCGTGCACTCGCGCGCGCTGCCGGTGGGCCTGGTGCTCAACCGCACCAAGCCGTGGACGCAGACCTCGCAGCAGGCGCGGCAGATGCTGGCGCAATGGCCCTACGAGGTGGTCGCGCAGCTGCGCGACAGCCAGAGCTACGTGGTCATGGTCGGCCTGGGCCGCAGCCTGTTCGACTACCACTCCGCCCAGGTCCGCGAACACCAGCAGGACTGGGAGCCGCTTCTGAAATGGTTGAACAAGGTCTGACCCGGAGCTAATGAACCCTCATGCGTGAACTGATCCTGCTGCGACATGCCCATGCCGAGCCGGCCGACAATGGCCTGGCCGATATCGACCGTCCGCTTTCCCCGCATGGCCTGGCCGAGGCCGAGGCGGCCGGTCGCTGGCTGCTGGAGCAGCGGCTGGTGCCGGACCGGGTGCTGTGCTCGCCGGCGCGGCGCGCCCGCGAGACGCTGGAGGCGGTACTGTCGCTGACCGGCTATGTCGAACAGCGCCTGGAAGAACGGATCTACGACGCCACCCCCGGCACCCTGGCCGCGCTGGTGGACGAGCACCGGGAAGTCGAGCGCCTGCTGCTGGTCGGCCACAACCCGGGCATGGAACGGCTGGTGGCGCTGATGCACAGTGGCCAGTCCGGCGACTACCGCGGCATGCCCACCGCTTCGGTCGCGGTGCTGTCGTTGCCGATGGCCGCGGCCATCGAACCGGGCATCGCCCGCCTGGCGGCCTTCTGGTGGCCCTGAGCCGATGATCCGGTTCCGTCGCCAGTGCCGGCGCGCCGCCCCTGCCCGGGCGCGGCGCCTGCCCGCCGGCATGAGCCGCAAGCCGGCCGGGCGCGCCTGCGTGGCCGCGCGCCGTTCCTGGGCCGTGGACAGGGACTGAACGCATGCGGTGGGTGCGTTGCGGACTGCTGCTGAGCTGGCTGGCGGCGACGGGCACGGCGGCCGCGGCGCAGCCGCTGCAGTTCGATACCGCCCATTCGCGCTTCGGTTTCGAGATCCGCACCCGCTTCGGGCAGCGGATCGAGGGCCAGTTCCCGCGCTTCGACGGCTGGATCACGGTGCTGCCCGACGGCCGCCACCAGGTGCGCCTGCGCATGTTCACCCAGTACGTCGAGATTCCCGACAAACCGCGCTACACCGGCTGGATGCGCGGCGAGGAGTTCTTCGACGCGCAACGGCACCCGCTGGTCGAGTTCGAGTCCGATCCCTACGAACCGGATATCGTCGAGCGCGGTGGCAATGTGCAGGGGCGGCTGACCATCCGCGGCATCAGCCGGCGCGAGGTGCTGCGCCTGGAAGAACCTGAATGCGCAAGGCCGGGCTATGATTGCGACCTGGTAAGCCGGGGTACCGTCCAGCGCGGTCGTTACGGCATGGACAGCTGGCAGTTCGCCCTGAGTGATCGTGTGACCTTCATATTGCGTACGCGCCTGGTGGGCGCCCCCCAGCCGTGAACCTGCTGCTGCGCCTGCTGCTGCTCGGCGCTGCGCTGCTGGCCGGCGGCTGCGCGTCGCTGTCCGCGCAGCAGCGTGACCGCGCGCAGGGCATCGCCGTGTCCGCCCGTCCCACCGCCCTGGACTGCGCCCGCGCCGACCGCTGCGCGCTGCAGTCGCCGCTGCGCGCGCTTGGCGCCCAGGCCATGGCCGACTCCGCCGCCGCCGGCGCGCCGCGGCACTACGCCACGATCCTCGACGAGGGCGAGCTGTCGCTGGTGGCGCGGCTGAACCTGATCCACAGCGCCAGCCGCAGCATCGACCTGCAGACCTATATCTTCGATACCGACGACAGCGCGCGCATGATCATCGACGCGCTGCTGGACGCCGCCCGCCGCGGGGTCAGGGTGCGGGTGCTGATCGACCAGCTCTCGGCGATCTCCGACGTGGAGATGCTCGCCGCGCTGTCCGGCGCGCATGCCAACTTCGAGCTGCGCATCTACAACCCCGCGTTCGGCAAGGCCAAGCTCAATTACTTCGACTACGCCGGCAGCGTGCTGTGCTGCTTCCGTCGCTTCAACCAGCGCATGCACAACAAGTTGCTGGTGGTGGACGGGGTGGTCGGCGTGGTCGGTGGCCGCAACTACCAGGACGACTATTACGACTGGGACCGCGAGTACAACTTCCGCGACCGCGACGTAGTGGTGGCCGGGCCCGAGGCGCGCGAGATGGCCGGCAACTTCCAGGCGTTCTGGGACGCGCACCGCAGCGTGCCGGCCGAGCGCCTCAACGATGTCGGCCGCACCCTGCTGCGGAACGGCGTGCCGGCAATGCCCGCGGCGCATTTCCGGCGCCCGGAGCGGGTGGCGCGCGCCGCGGCCGAGGCCGCCGACCCGGCGTTCGTCGCCGAGGCGTTCGTCGATACCGCGCTGCCGGTGCGCGCGGTGGCCTATGTCGCCGACCTGCCGCGCAAGCACCGCAGCGACCCGCTGCCCAACGCCAGCGAACCGCGGCTGGACACGCTGATCTCCGGCGCGCGGTCCGAGGTGCTGCTGCAGACCCCATACCTGGTCCTGTCCAAGCCGGCGCAGCAGCTGTTCAAGGACCTGCGCGCGCGTCCGCAACCGCCGCGCGTGGTGGTATCCACCAACAGCCTGGCGGCGACCGACAACCCGATCGTCTATGCGATGGCCTACAAGTACAAGCGCCGCAACCTGCGCGTGCTGGGCTTCGACATCCACGAGTACAAGCCATTCCCGCTGGATGCGCCGGTGTCCCCGGACAACCTGCTGTCCGCGGCGCTGGACGATACGCAGGTGCCGCCACCGCCGCACCGCCTGATCGGGGCGAGCGCGGCCGGCAGCAATGTGCGCGGCAGCGGCTCCGGGCGGCGTGCCGGCGCCGACGGCAGCGAGGTCGAACGCGAAGTGCTGCGCACCGAGACCCGGCCCTCGTTCCTCGGCAGCAAGGCGGCCAACCGCCCGCTGCCGGTCACCCGCCGCGGCGCGCGCATGGGCCTGCATGCCAAGTCGCTGGTGGTGGACCGCCGCATCGGCGTGGTCGGCACCCACAACTTCGACCCGCGCAGCGAGAACTACAACACCGAGGGCGCAGTGATCATCGACGACCCGGTGTTCGCCGAGAAACTGGCGCAGAGCATCCTGCGCGACATTTCCCCGGACAATGCCTGGGTCGTGGCGCCGCGCGAGAAGGCGCCGGTGCTGTCGGGGCTGAACTACAGCCTGGGCAAGGCTTCCGAGGCGCTGCCGATCCTCGATGTCTGGCCGTGGCGCTATGCCACCAACTACGCATTCCAGCCGGGACCGGAATGCCCGCTGCCGCTGTCCCGGCACGACCCGGATTTCCGCCGCTGCTACGTGCCGGTGGGCGACTTCCCCGAGGTCGACGTCGGCCCCAAATGGCTGCTGGTGCGGATGCTGACCGCGTTCGGCGCCGGGCTGGTGCCGATCCTGTAGCGCGCACACGGCGCGCGGACGCGGCTTCGGTTGCAATGGCCGTCCCCGTGCCTGTACCGGGGACGGCCATGGGCCATGCCTTCAAGCTCGGCGACCATGTGCCCTGGGCTTCCGAAGCCGGCCACGTCACCGGCGCTGTCATCCGGGCGCATGCCCGCGACACGGCGTACAGGGGCCACGTGCGCCGTTGCAGCGAAGACGACCGGCAGTGCGAGAACCGCAGTGACCGCAGCGACCACGTCGCCATGCATCGCGGCACGGCACCGGAGAAGACCGGCCGACATGGAAGACGCCGTCACGCTCTGGACCCTCGGCCACGCCACCCGCTGCGGGGGACGATTTCCTCGCGCTGCTGACCGGTTGCGGTATCCAGGCCGTGGCCGATGTACGTCGTTTCCCGGGTTCGCGGCGCCATCCGTGGTTCGCCGGTCGGACCCTGGCGCGCACCCTGCCGGCGGCGGGCGGGGAGTACCTGTGGTTGCCGCAGTTGGGCGGGCGGCGCCGTGTGCAACCCGGCTCTTCCAACGGCCGCTGGAGCAATGCCGCCTTGCAGGGCCATGCCGATCGCCTGGACAGCGCCGAGTTCGCCGATGGACGGGCGCGTTTGCTGGAACTTGCCGCGCGCCGCCGCACCGCGCTGACGTGCGCCGAAGCACCGTGGTGGCGCCGCCACCGCCGGCTGATCGCGGACCTGCCCGGCGTGCGCGGCATCGGGGTGCGGCAGATCCTCGATGCCGGCCACGCAACGGCGCACGCGCTCACCGCCACCGCGCGCGTGGTCGACGGCCGGCTGCGCCATCCGCCGGCGCAGGACGACCTGTCCGGGTGAGCCCGGCACCGGCGTGGCACCGTAAACTGGCATGCACCCCACACCGGTCATCGCCATGGCTTTCCGCGCCCCCGTTTCGCTGGATGAACTCAACCGCCTCAGCCGCGGCACCCTGATCGACCACCTCGGCATCGTCTTCACCGGCGCCGGCGAGGACTGGCTGCAGGCGACCATGCCGGTGGACGAACGCACCCGCCAGCCCTACGGCCTGCTCCACGGCGGTGCCTCGGTGGTGCTGGCCGAGACCCTGGGTAGCAGCGCCGGCAACCTGTGCGTGGATACCGCCAGCCAGGTCTGCGTGGGGCTGGAGATCAATGCCAACCACCTGCGCGCGGTCCGCACCGGCGTGGTCACCGGCACCGCGCGCGCGCTGCACGTCGGGCGCACCACCCAGGTCTGGGAAATCCGCATCGAGAACGAGGCCGGCAAGCCGGTGTGCATTTCGCGCCTGACCCTGGCGGTGGTACCCGCCTGACCCGCCGCCGGGCCTATGCGTGCGCCAACGCGGGGTCCGCCAGGCGCTCGCGGATCCACGTTTCAAGCTCGTATGCGGGCAGTGCCGGGGTGAAGTGGTAGCCCTGGGCGATGCCGTAGCCCTGCTCGCCGAGCAGGCGCAGCTGTTCGACGCTTTCCACGCCTTCGGCGACCACCGTCAGCCGCAGGCTCTGGCCGATATGGGCGATGGCGCGGGTCAGCGCGCTGGCCACCTCGTCGTTCTCGATGCCGCGCACGAAGCTGCGGTCCAGCTTGAGTTCGCTGATCGGCAGCAGGCGCAGGTAGCTCAGGCTGGAGTAGCCGGTGCCGAAATCGTCCATCGACAGGCGCACGCCCAGCGCGTGCACCGCATGCAGCGTGCGCAGGGTGCTGGGGTCGTTGTCCAGCAGCACGTCCTCGGTGATCTCCACCTTCAGGTCATCCGGCGCCAGCGCTTCGCGCCGCAGCACCTGCTCGATCCGCAGCGGCAGTTCCAGGTCGTGGAAGTCGGTCGGCGACAGGTTCACCGCCACCGAAGGCACCTGCAGCCCGGCACGCCGCCATCGCGCCAGCTGCGCGCAGGCTTCCTCCAGCACCCAGTGGCCGATGTCGCCGATCAGCCCGCATTCCTCGGCCAGCGGGATGAACTGCATCGGCGGCACGTCGCCCAGGCGCGGGTGCCGCCAGCGCGCCAGCGCTTCCACGCCGCGCAGGCGGCCGTCGCCGATGCCGACCTGCGGCTGGTAGTGCAGGTGCAGCTGGCGCTGCTCGACCGCCTCGCGCAGCGCGGTCTCCAGCGCCAGCCGCTCCTGCGCGTTGTGGTCCATCTCGCGGGAATAGAACCGGGCACCGTTGCGGCCGCTGTTCTTGGCCTGGTACATGGCCACGTCGGCATGGTGCAGCAGGGTCTCGGTGTCGTGGCCGTCGTGCGGGAACATGCTGATGCCGACGCTGGCCGACGGCCGGATCTGCACGTCGTCCAGCTGCAGCGGCAACGACAGCCGGCGCAGGATGCGCTCGGTGCGTTCGCCAGCGGACTGCGCGTCGCAGGAGTTGAGCACCATCACGAACTCGTCGCCGGACAGGCGGCCGACGATGTCCGCCGGCCCGGCCTCTTCCTGCAGCCGGTGCGAGACCGCGCGCAGCAGCTGGTCGCCCCCGGGGTGGCCGAACGAGTCGTTGATCTGCTTGAACCGGTCCAGGTCGATGAACAGCACCGCCAGCGCCTGCTCGGTGGCGGCGGCCGCGCTGAGCGCCTGGTCGGCCTGGGCATGCAGCAGGTTGCGGTTGGGCAGGCCGGTGAGGTCGTCGTAGAAGGCCAGCCGGCGGATCCGGTTGCGGGCCTCCTCGCGCTCCAGCGCCAGCGCGCACAGGTGCACGATGACGTCCACCAGGCGGCGGTGGAAGGCATCGGGATCGTGCGGGTGGCGGTAGTAGAAGGCGAACGTGCCCAGCACGCGGCCGTCGCTGGCCTTGATCGGCGTGGACCAGCAGGCCGCCAGCCCGTGCGCCAGCGCCATGTGGCTGATGCCCTGCCAGTTCGGATCCAGCGCGATGTCGCGCGCCACCACCGTCTGCCCGGTATGCGCGGCAGTACCGCAGCTGCCCACGCCGGGCCCGATCGGGATGCCGTCCACCTGTCGCGTGTAGGCGTCCGGCAGGCTGGGCGCGGCCAGCGTGCGCAGCCGCCCATCCTCCACCCGCAACACCGAGCACAGCACCTGCGGCGCGATCTGCTCGACGTCGCGGCACATCATCTGCATCACCTCGCTGGTGGGAACCTCGCGCACCAGCGCATCCAGCATGCGGTGCTGCAGTACCTCGTGCACCTTGGTGTGGGTGATGTCCATCAGCACGATGACCAGGTTGGCCAGCGCGCCGTAGTCGTCGAAGATCGGGTTGATGCTGATCGCGCACCACAGCGGGCGGCCGTCGCGGCAGGCCACGCGTTCGTCGCAGCACACCGGCTCGCCGGCCAGCAGGCGCGCGGCCTGGGCCAGCGTCGTGCGGCGCCGGGTGCGGTCGGGCACCAGCAGCGCGGCGACGTGGCGGCGCAGGACCTGGCTGGCATCGAAGCCGAACAGGCGGCAGAAGCCCTTGTTCAGATGCACCACGCGGCCGCGCGCGTCGGTGATCAGCACCGCGCTCTGGGTCTCGTCGAAGCCCAGCGACAGCAGCCGCTCGCGCTCCTGGCGCTGGCGCCGGCTGGTCACGTCGCGGATGAAGGCCATGTGCAGCTGGCCGTCGACGGCCGGGGTGCGCGCCAGCGCCACGCTGATCCAGCGGCTCTGCCCGTCCTTGCGCACCAGCTGCACGTCACGCGGCTGGCTGGCCAGTTCGCGCACGCGGTTGGCCGAGCCCGGATGCAGGTCGCTGTCGTAGCGTTCGCGCATGGCCGCCGGGGCCAGGAAGCCCAGGTTGCGCCCCGCCACCTCGTCGCGTGACCAGCCGGACAGGGCCTCCATCGCCTTGTTGAAGTACACGATGCGGTTCTGGCCATCGAACACGATCACGCCGCTGTCGACCTGCTCCAGCGCCGCCGACAACAGCGGCAGCATGTCCCCGGCCAGCGACCGCGATAACCGCTCCATGTCCACGCTCCCCTGAAGGCGTGAACGGATTTATACCGCGTTGCCCGCGGCTCGGGGTGAGGAACCCGGCACGCCCCCTGCCATGTGCTGGCGGAAGCCGGACCGCATCCGGTATCTTGCGCGGATGACTTCCCCCCGTCCCGCCCGCCCGGGCAGCGTGGCGCGTGCGTTCCGCTATCTGTACCGCGTGCCGCTGCTGCTGGTCCACGTCGTGATCTTCCTGCCGCTGATCCTGTTGCTGATGGCGCCGCCGTTCGGCCGCCTCGGCGCGGCCACCGATCCGCTGGAACACAAGGTGGTGCGCTGGTGGTCCGGCGGCCTGATGTGGATCTTCGGCTTCCGCCTGCAGCGCACCGGCCAGCCGTTACCGGGGGCGGTGCTGTTCGTCGCCAACCACGTCGGCTGGGTCGACATCAGCATGATCCACAGCCAGAAGATGGTCGGCTTCGTGGCCAAGCGCGAGATCGCCGGCTGGCCGCTGGTGGGCTGGCTCGCCACCCGTGGCCACACCATCTACCACCAGCGCGGCAACACCGAGTCGCTGGGCGGGGTGATGGAGGAGATGGTCAAGCGCCTGCGCGAGGGCCGGCCGGTGGCGGTGTTCCCGGAAGGCCGCACCCGCGGCGGCCACGAGGTCGGCCCCTTCCATGCGCGGATCTTCCAGGCGGCGGTGGAAACCGGCGTGCCGGTGCAGCCGGTGGCACTGCGCTACGGGGTGCGCGGCGACGCCCAGACCCGGGTCGCGTTCGCACCGGGCGAGAGTTTCTTCGGCAACTTCCTGCGCCTGCTGGGCGAACCGGCGCGCCGTGCCGAAGTGCACTTCCTGGAGCCGGTCGCCAGCCATGACCTTGAAGGGCGCCGGCGCATCGCCGAGACCTCGCGCGCGCGCATCATCGCCGCGATGGAAGGCCCGTAACGGCGTGTTTGCGTGGCGCGCGCCCCACAGCTGCGGCCAGCCGTGAGCGCCTGCCGGCCCACGGCGGCGGTTCACGCCCCCTCCCGCCGGGGGAGCGCAGCATGAGCGCCATGTTGAGCGTCGCCCACTACCAGCCGCCGCCGTGGCTGCGCAACCCACACCTGCAGTCGATGCTGGCGTCCAGCGGCGTGCGCCTGCGCCGCGGCCAGCAGCTGCTGGCGTCCAGCGGCGCGGTCACCCGCGAGCTGATCCTCGACGGCGGCGACGGCGTGCGCCTGCAGGCCTGGCACAGCCGCCTGCCGGGCAACGCCCCGGTCGGCCTGGCGCTGCTGCTGCACGGCTGGGAGGGCAGCGCCGAGTCCAGCTACATGCGCATGACCGCCGCGCGCATGCTCGAGCAGGGCTTCGACGTGGTGCGGCTGAACTTCCGCGACCACGGCAACACCCATCACCTCAATCCGGGGATCTTCCATTCCTGCCGCATCGGCGAGGTGGTGCATGCGGCCGGCGACGTGGCCAGCCGTTTCCCCGGCCTGCCGCTGGTCGCGGCGGGGTATTCGCTGGGTGGCAACTTCGTGCTGCGCCTGGCCCTGCACGCGCCGGCCGCCGGCGTGCCGCTGCGCCACGTGGCCTCGGTGTGCCCGGTGCTGGACCCGGCGCAGACCATGGACAGCATCGAGCGCGGCCCGGCGATGTACGACTGGTACTTCCGCCGCAAGTGGACCGGCTCGCTGCGCCGCAAGCGCGAGCTGTTCCCGGAGCTGGCCGACTGCGACGACGCGGTGTTGAGGCTGGGGATCCGCGCGCTGACCGGCTGGCTGGTCGAACGGCATACCGCCTTCGCCACGCTGCAGGACTATTTCGATGGCTATTCCATCGCCGGCCAGCGCCTGTCCACGCTGGAAGTGCCGGCCGACATCCTGATGGCGCGCGACGATCCGGTGATCCCGTTCACCTCCTTCCGCCACTGGCGCCTGCCGGCGCACACGCGGCTGGAGATCGCGCGCTGGGGTGGGCACTGCGGCTTCATCGAGAACCTGCGCGGCGACGGCTTCTCCGAGCGCTGGGTGGCGCAACGGCTGGCGGCCGCGGTGGGTGTGCGGCAGGCCCCGGGCGATGCCGTGCCCGCGCTCGGCTCCTGACGCTCCGGCCACCGGGCCGGGCGGGTGACGGGCAGAGCCCGGCTACAATGGCGTTTTGCGCCTACGCCGGACTGCCATGCAAGACACGATCATCAACGCCCTGCGCCGCAACGCCACCGACGAAGCCGTAGCCGCGGCCCGGCAATGGGTCGGCGCCGAACCGCAGCAACCGCAGGCCCACCGCTGGCTGGCGCTGGCCCTGCAGCAACAGGGTGATGCCGCCGCCGCCCTGGCCAGCCTGGAACAGGCCCTGGCGCTGGCGCCGGACGACGCCGACCTGCACCTGCAGCATGCCGGCCTGCTCCTGGCCCAGCGCCGCATCGATGCCGCCGGGCAGGCACTGGAGCGCACCACCGCGCTCAATCCCAACGAATTCGCTGCCTACCTGATGCAGGCGCACCTGGCGCTGGCCCGCGAGGACATCGACGAGGCCGAGCGCCTCGGCCGCATGGCCGCGCGGGTGGAGCCGGACAGCCCGGAGCTGGGCGCCATCGAAGGCATGGTCGCGCTGCGCCGTGGCGACGCCGACCGCGCGCTGGCGGTACTGTCGGCCGCCAGCCAGCGCCTGCCCGATGACCCGCGCGTGCTCTATGCGTTGGCTTTCGCCTATCTGGCCAAGGACCTGCTGGCGTTCGCCGAGCAGGCGTTCCGGCGCGTGCTCGAACTGAACCCATCCAACCACGCCCTGCGCGGCCTGCTGGTGCAGCTGGCGCTGCGTCAGGGCCATGCCGACCGCGCCGCCGAGGTGATGCGGCAGGTGCTGGCCACCCAGGAAGGCGACAGCCCGGGCATGCGCCGCCTGGCCGGCGAGCTGGAACTGGCCTCCGGCCAGCCGCTGCAGGCGCTGGAATACCTGCGCCCGCTGCTCGCGGAACTGCCCGGCGACCGCGCCACGTTGCAGATGCTGCTGGTGGTCTGGCAGCGGCTGGGCCGCGAGGACGAGGCGCGCGCCGACCTGGACGCCACGCTGGAAGTGCATCCGCAGCTGCACGACCTGTGGCTGGCGCGATTGGCGGTGGCGCCGGTCGGCAGCCCGGAAGCGGTGGAGGTGGTCGAACGCTGGCTGGCGGCGATGCCCGGGCATCTGCCGGCACTGGAAGCGCGCATGCGCCTGCACGACATGAACGAGGAAGCCGACGCCGCCGAAGCGGTGGCGCGGCGCATCGTCGCGCTGGAACCGGGCCGCGTCAGCGGCGAGCAGCGCATCGTCGAGGCGCTGCTCGCGCGTGAGCCGGCGGCGGCCATCGCCCACGTGCAGGCCTTGATCGAGAGTGCCCCGGAAGCAGCGCATCCGGAACTGCGGGTCTGGCTGGGTGCGGTCCAGGATCGCGCCAACGAACCGGCCGCGGCGCTGGCCACCTGGTTGCGCCTGCACGACGAACTCGCGCCCTCGCGCCTGCCGCTGCCGCCGCAGGCCAAGGCCCCGGCCCAATGGCCGGCGCTCGGCGAGGTCGCCCAGGACAACCCGCTGCGACCGCTGTTCGTCTGGGGCGCGCCGGGTTCGGGCGTGGAGCGCGTGGTGACGGTGATGGCCGCGGGCAGCCAGGTGCTGCGCAGCGACCGCTTCGGCCCGAACCCGCCGGACGATGCCTTCCAGAACTTCCATACCCTGCAGCACCTGGCCGACGACACCCTGAGCCCGGCGCAGTTCGTGCAGCAGTGGCGCGATGCCCTGCCCGGGCGCGGCATCGCCGACGGCAACGTGATCGACTGGCTGCTGTGGTGGGACAACGCCCTGCTGTGGGCGCTGCGCCCGCAGCTGCCGGAGGGCCGCCTGGTGATTGCCGTGCGCGACCCGCGCGACATGCTGGTCGAATGGCTGGCACTGGGTGCGCCGGCGCCACTGGCGCTGACCTCGGCCGACGAGGCCGCGCGCTGGCTGGCCCGCGTACTGGAACAGGTGGCCGATCTGAACGAACAGGATCTGTATACCCACCTGATCCTGCGCATCGACGGCGCGGTCAACGACCCGGCGGCGATGGGCGAGTTGCTGGAGCAGGCCTTCGGCCTGCGCTTCCCGGCGGTGCGCAGCCTCGGCCCGGCCACCATCGAGGCCGGCCACTGGCGCCGGTACGCGCAGGTGCTGGCGGCCGAGTTCGCGCACCTGGCCCCGGTCGCCGCGCGCTTGGGCTATCCGCAGGACTGAGCACGCGATCCACCCGTAGTGGCAGGCGCCGGCCCGGGTCGGCGCCTCACCTGAGGAGAAGGCAATGAAACTGAGCAGCCAGAGTTTCGACAATGGCCGGCCGATCCCGGCCGGATTCGCCGCCGGCGACGCCGATGGCTTCGCCGGCAACCGCAATCCGCAGCTGGCGTGGAGCGAGGTGCCGGCAGGCACGCGCTCGTTCGCGCTGGTATGCGTGGACCCGGATGTCCCGACCGTGCCGGAACTGGTCGGCCGTGACGACGTGAGCATCCCGCTGGCGCAGCCGCGCGGTGACTTCATCCACTGGGTGATGGTGGACATCTCCGCGTCGCTGCGCGCGATCGCCGCCGGCAGCTGCAGCGAGGGTTTCACCGCGCGCGGCAAGCAGCTGCCGCCGGGCCCGGCCGGTGCCCGCCAGGGCGTGAACGACTACACCGCCTGGTTCGCTGGCAACCCGGACATGGCCGGGGTCTATCGCGGCTACGACGGCCCGTACCCGCCGTTCAACGACGCGCGCGTGCACCGTTACTTCTTCCGCCTGTTCGCGCTGGACGTGGAACGGCTGCCGGTGGAAGGCGACTTCAGCGCCGCCGACGCGTACCGCGCCATGCACGGCCATGTGCTGGCCGAAGCGGCGCTGCATGGCACCTACACGCTCAACCCGGCGCTGGCGTGACCCGGCAGGACCAAAAAGAAGGGCGCCGCGCGGCGCCCTTCGTCGTTTCCGGGATGCGGCGAAGCCCGGTTACTTCTTCGCCGTTTCCGAGCTGACCACCATGTCCAGCACGTACGCCTGCGAAGACGCGTCGGCCGGCGGGTTCTTCACCGCATAGCGCTTGACCCGCAGCACGTTGCGCACGCCGTCCTGGTGGCTGTAGCCCTCGATGCCGTCGTAGAAGTTGGCGAAGGCGCCGCGCTTGCCCTGCTCCAGGCCCTTGTCGTCGTACTGCACCTCGCGCACCTGCAGGCACTGCTTGTCGGGGATCAGCGGGTGCGGGCACGGCCTGGTCTGCGCGTCCACTTCGAGGAACACGGTCTCGCCGGGGCCGCCGTAGCGGGTCTCGGCGGTGGGTTCGCCGCGGAAGCGCAGCACATCGCCGGCGGCGTTGCCCAGGACGAGCGTCGACGCGTCGAGCTGGCTGATCTTCAGCGTGCCTTCCAGGCGCTGGCCCACGGCCTGGTCCAGCGCCATCAGCGCCGGGTCGGTGCAGGCCATCATCGTCGATGCCATGCGCGAGACGCTGAGCTGGTCACCAGCCAGGGTGTAGCCGCCGCCCATGCGGTTGCAGGTGTTGTCCACCGCCAGGCGGCCGTCGGCAAAGTCCAGGGTGACCGGCTTGTCGGCGCGCGCGAACAATGCATCGATGCGCTTGCCGGCGCTGTCGGTGGCGTTGTCGAGCACCCAGTGGTTGGCGCCAAGCTGCGCGCCGTCGACCGGTGCGGCGGCGGCCGGCGTGGTGCTGGCCGCCGGTGTTGCATCGGCCGGGGCCGGGGCGGGGGTGTTGTTGCAGGCCGTCATCAGGGCGATGGGCAGGGCCAGCAGCAGGATGCGCTTCATGGGGTACTCCTTGGCAAGCGGGTGGAAAGGACGGATGGAAACAAGCGCATGCAGCGGCATGTCGCCATCGCGCCAGCGATGCAAACGCATGGCGCCTGCCGCCGGGGTTGCCGGCGGCTTTCCGCATTCAGTGTCCAGCAGGCAGGAACAACAGCAATGCGGCGCCCAGGGCCAGCCTGTATACCGCGAAGCCCGTGAAGCGATGGTGCTTGATATAGCCCAGCAGCCACTTCACCACCACGAAGCCGGTCACCACGGCGGCGGCGAAGGCGATGCCGACGTCGCTCCACGCCTCGTGCGCGAGCTGGCCATGGCGGGCCAGCTCGAAAAATGCGTAGCCGCTGGCGGCGAACATGGTCGGGATGCCGACCAGGAACACGAACTCGGCGGCGGCCGAGCGCCGGCTCAGGCCCAGCAGCATGGCCAGGAAGATCGCCGCGGCCGAACGCGAGGTGCCGGGGAACACGCCGGCCACCACCTGCGCCAGGCCCACGCCGACGGCGACTTTCCAGGTCACGGTGTCGCGGTCGGGCAGGCGTGCGGCGAAGCCTTCGGCCAGCAGCATCCACACGCCGCCGAAGACCAGCGCCCAGGCCACCGGGGTGACGGTCTCCGGCAGCTGCCAGCCGGCCAGGCGCACCGGCAGGCCGACTGCCGCGGTCACCAGGAACGCGGTGGCCAGCTTCAGCACGTAATCGCGGTTGCCCGGTTCGTGCAGGCCGGTGGCCAGCGACCACAGCCGCTGCCGGAACACCAGGGCGACGGAGAGGATGGCGCCGGCCTGGATGACGATGTTGAAGAAGTCCGAGCGGGCGCCCAGCCAGCGTTCGGCGATCAGCAGATGGCCGGTGCTGGAAACGGGGAGGAATTCGGTGAGGCCTTCGAGGATGCCAAGCAGCAAAGCGGAAATCGGGTCGGACATGAGCATGGACGGGCGAATGACCGGCAAAGCATAGAGCATCGCCGTGCATGCACTTGTATGGTGCGTGACTACGGGTCATGCACCTGATTGGTGCATCGATACCGGGCGCAGGCCGGTGCAGTGCTTTGAAAACAAGGAGTTGCCTGCCTCCAGAAGTTGGCACGCGAGTTGCTGTAGACAGCGCACGCCACTTCCACCGAGGTTTTGCCCGATGTCCCTGGAAAATATCGAGAAGCTCATCAAGGACAACCAGATCGAGTTCGTCGATCTGCGTTTCGTCGACATGCGCGGCATCGAGCAGCACGTGACCTTCCCGGTCTCGATCATCGAGCCGTCGCTGTTCGAGGAAGGCAAGATGTTCGATGGCAGCTCGATCGCCGGCTGGAAGGGCATCGCCGAATCGGACATGGTGCTGATGCCGGACCCGGCCAGCGCCTACGTCGACCCGTTCTACGCCGACCCGACCCTGGTGCTGACCTGCGACGTGCTCGACCCGGCCACCATGCAGGGCTATGGCCGTTGCCCGCGCGGCATCGCCAAGCGCGCCGAGGCCTACCTGAAGTCCTCGGGCATCGCCGACCTGGCGTTCTTCGGCCCGGAACCGGAGTTCTTCATCTTCGACTCGGTCCAGTTCGCCAACGACATGGGCCACACCTTCTTCAAGATCAACTCCGAGGAAGGCGCCTGGAACACCGGCAAGCACTATGACGGCGCCAACAGCGGCTACCGTCCCACCGTGAAGGGCGGCTACTTCCCGGTGCCGCCGACCGATTCGCTGCACGACATCCGCGCCGAGATGTGCAAGGTGCTGACCCAGGTCGGCATCGAAGTCGAGGTGCACCACCACGAGGTGGCCAACGCCGGCCAGTGCGAGATCGGCGCCAAGTTCAACACGCTGGTGACCAAGGCCGACGAACTGCAGCGCATGAAGCACGTCATCAAGAACGTGGCGCACCGCAACGGCAAGACCGTGACCTTCATGCCCAAGCCGCTGGTCGGCGACAACGGCAGCGGCATGCACGTGCACCAGTCGCTGGCGAAGGAGGGCAAGAACCTGTTCTCCGGCGACGGCTACGGCGGCCTGTCGCAGATGGCGCTGTGGTACATCGGCGGCATCTTCAAGCACGCCCGCGCGATCAATGCCTTCAGCAACTCCGGCACCAACAGCTACAAGCGCCTGGTGCCCGGTTTCGAAGCGCCGGTGATGCTGGCCTACTCGGCGCGCAACCGCTCGGCGTCGTGCCGCATCCCGTGGGTGTCCAACCCGAAGGCGCGGCGCATCGAGATGCGCTTCCCCGACCCGATCCAGTCCGGCTACCTGACCTTCACCGCGCTGATGATGGCCGGCCTGGACGGCATCCGTAACCAGATCGACCCGGGCGCGCCGAGCGACAAGGACCTGTACGACCTGCCGCCGGAAGAAGAGAAGCTGATTCCGCAGGTCTGCTCCTCGCTGGACCAGGCGCTGGAAGCGCTGGACAAGGACCGCGAGTTCCTCAAGGCCGGCGGCGTGATGAGCGACGACTTCATCGATGCCTACATCGCGCTGAAGATGAAGGAAGTGACCGCGTTCCGCGCGGCCACCCATCCGCTGGAGTACCAGCTGTACTACGCCAGCTGATGCCGGGCGGCCGCCTGCGCGCGGCCGCCGCACCCTCTTGCCGCCGGCAACGGCGGCGATGGCAAAGTCCCTCCCTCCCGCTTTCGCCATCGCCGCCCCCGGCGGCAAACCCGGCACCACCCAGGCAGTGGCAAGAGAACCCGGAAACGCGCCGCGCGGGCCAGGCCTTCCTCCCCCGCATTACCGGCCCGCGGCGCATCCGGCGCACCGCCGGCAGCCGTTCCACGGCCGCTGGATGACACGATGCCGGCCCTCCGCGGCCGGTCTCCTCCACATCGGGACCTGCGCATGAAACTGATCTCCGCCATCATCCGCCCGTTCAAGCTCGACGAGGTCCGCGAGGCCCTGGGCGCGGCCGGCGTGTCCGGCATCACCGTTACCGAGGTCAAGGGCTTCGGCCGGCAGAAGGGCCACACCGAGCTGTATCGCGGCGCCGAGTACGTGGTCGACTTCCTCCCCAAGATCCGCATCGAAACCGCCGTCACCGACGACAACGTCGAGGCGGTGATCGAAACCCTGCAGGCGGCGGCCGGCACCGGCAAGATCGGCGACGGCAAGATCTTCGTCACCCCGCTCGAGCAGGTGGTGCGCATCCGCACCGGCGAAACAGGCGCCGACGCGCTCTAGAAGACCCGCTGGCGCCCGCAGCCGTGGCGGCCAGCCGCCGGCACGGGACAGGGCGCCGGCCGCTTCCCCCACAACCGGAGTCGACAATGCGAATGGAAATTCTCGCCGGGCCGCGGGCCCGGTTCGGTGGCCCGTGCCTGTCATCCGCCCTTGCCGGGCTGGCGTTGGCGCTGCTTCCCCTGGCCGCATCGGCGCAGGACGCGGCGCCGGCGTTCGACCGCGGCGACGTGGCCTGGATGCTCACCTCCACACTGCTGGTGCTGATGATGGTGGTGCCGGGGCTGGCGTTGTTCTACGGCGGGCTGGTGCGCGCCAAGAACGTACTGTCGGTGCTCAGCCAGGTGCTGGTGGTGTTCTCGCTGGTGCTGCTGTTGTGGGTGGGCTACGGCTACAGCGTGGTGTTCAGCGAGGGCAACGCGCTGTTCGGCTCGTTCACCCGGTTCGCCTTCCTGCAGGGCTTCACCCCGGCCTCGGTGGGCAACACGCCCGTCGCCGGCCTGCCGGACTACCTGTTCGTGGCGTTCCAGTCCACCTTCGCCGGCATCACCACCGCGCTGATCGTCGGCGCCTTCGCCGAGCGCATCCGCTTCCGCGCGGTGCTGCTGTTCTCGGCGCTGTGGTTCACCCTGGGCTACCTGCCGATGGCGCACAGCGTCTGGGGAGGCGGCTGGCTCGGGGCGATGGGGGCCATCGATTTCGCCGGCGGCACCGTGGTGCACATCAATGCCGGCGTCGCCGGGCTGGTGGCGGCCTGGTTCGTCGGCAAGCGCCTGGGCTACGGCCACGTGGCGTTGAAGCCGCACAACCTGCCGCTGACCTGGCTCGGCGCGATGCTGTTGTGGGTGGGCTGGTTCGGCTTCAATGCCGGTTCGGCGGCAGCGGCCGACAGCGTGGCGTCGCTGGCCTTCATCAACACCCTGCTGGCCACGGCCGCCGCGGTACTGGGCTGGACGCTGGTGGAAGCGGTGACCAAGGGCCACCCCTCGGCGCTGGGCGCGGCGTCGGGCGCGGTCGCCGGCCTGGTCGGCGTGACCCCGGCCTGCGGCACGGTGGGGCCGCTGGGCGCCATCGTGATCGGCCTGGTCACCGGCATGCTCTGCGTGTGGGGCGTCACCGGGCTGAAGCGCCTGCTGCGGGCGGACGACACCGCCGACGTATTCGGCGTGCATGGCGTCGGCGGCATCGTCGGCGCCCTGCTGACCGGCGTGTTCAGCGCGCAGTCGCTGGGCGGCACCAAGGTGGATCTGGATATCGCCCACCAGCTGTGGGTGCAGGCGGTCAGCGTCGGCTTCACCGTGCTGTGGAGCGCGGCGGTCACCGCGCTGGTCCTGCTGGTGGTGCGCGCGCTGGTCGGGCTGCGCGTGAGCGAGGAAGCCGAACGTACCGGCCTGGACATCAGTACCCATGGCGAATCGGCCTACGAGGCCTGAGCGCGACGGGCCGGACGGGCGCTGGCCGCCGGCCCCGACGGGGGCGGCACAACCGGCGGCTTTGCACTACATTGGTGCAATGCACGCCACTGCCCCCCCGCCCACCGCCGACCTGATGGCCACGCCGCTGGTATGGACCGCGGCGGATGGCCGCATCGCCGGTGCCAACCCGGCGTTCTGCCGCTGGCTGGGGGTAAGCGTGCGGCGCCTGCTGGCGCAGCCGCTGGCGTCGCTGGAGAGCCAGGGCGACGACCTCGCCGCGCGTCTGGCGCAGGGCTGGGACGGTGCCGACGCCGTGCGCCTGCCGCGGCTGGCGCTGGCCCTGCCTGGCGATCGCTCCCGGTTCGCCGAGGGCTGGCTGACCGCGCTGGACGCCGGCGGCTGGCTGCTGGAGGCGCACCCGGTGGACGAGTTTGCCGCGCCCGATCCGGCGCAGGTGCTGCCCGGCGCCTTCAGCGCGGCGCTCAAGGGCCTGGCCCATGAGCTGCGCAATCCGCTGGCCGGGCTGAAGGGCGCGGCACAGCTGCTGGCGCGCCGCGCGGGCAACCGCGATGCGGCAGAGGGCGAGCTGATCGAGCTGATCGGTGCCGAGATCGAACGCCTCAACACCCTGCTCGAGCAGCTGCTGTCGCCGGCGCCGCAGCGGCCGCACGCGCCGCTCAACATCCATGCCGCGCTCGAACGGGTGCTGCGCCTGGCCGAGAACGAGGCCGGCTGGACCCTGCAGCTGCAGCGCGATTACGACCCCAGCATCCCCGAGTTCGCCGGCGACGCCGACCGCCTGACCCAGGCCCTGCTCAACCTGGTGCGCAATGCGATCCAGGCCGGCGCCACGCGCATCGTGCTGCGCACCCGGGTCGAACATGGCGTGCGCACCTCCGAACACGCCTCGCCGCTGGCGCTGCGGCTGGAAGTGGCCGACGACGGGCGCGGCGTGCCCGAGGACCTGGCCGAACACCTGTTCCTGCCGCTGGTCAGCGGCCGCGCCGAAGGCACCGGGCTCGGCCTGGCATTGGCCCAGCAGGTGGCGCGCGAGCACCGCGGCACCCTGAGCTTCCGTTCGCGCCCCGGGCATACCGTGTTCACCCTGTTGCTGCCGTTGCCGGTGGCCGGCGAGGAAAAGGAGCCCACCGATGCCTGACGTGTCCCCCCCGGCGGCAACGATCTGGGTGGTCGACGACGACCGCGCGGTGCGCTTCGTCCTGACCACCGCGCTGCGCGACGCCGGCTATGCGGTGGAGGGTTTCGACAGCGCCGCGGCGGCGCTCGCCGCATTGGCGCGGCAATCGGTGCCCGACCTGCTGTTCACCGACGTGCGCATGCCCGGCGACGACGGGCTGGTGCTGCTGGAGAAGCTCAAGGCCGCGTATCCGCAGCTGCCGGTGATCGTGATGTCGGCCTACACCGACGTGGCCAGCACCGCCGGTGCGTTCCGCGGCGGCGCGCACGAGTTCCTGTCCAAGCCGTTCGACCTGGACGACGCGGTGGAACTGGCGCGCCGCGCGCTGCCCGAGCCCGAGCCGCGTGCGGCGCTGGCGGTGGCACCCGCGCCGGGCGACGAAGCGCCGCAGCTGATCGGCGACACCGCGGCCATGCGCGCGCTGTTCCGCGCCATCGGGCGGCTGGCGCAGGCGCCGCTGTCGGTGCTGATCAACGGCGAGACCGGCACCGGCAAGGAGCTGGTGGCCAACGCCCTGCACCGCGAATCGCCGCGCGCGCGCGGCCCGTTCGTCGCGCTCAATACCGCCGCCATTCCCGCCGAACTACTGGAGAGCGAACTGTTCGGCCATGAGGCCGGCGCCTTCACCGGCGCGGCCAAGCGCCACATCGGCCGCTTCGAGCAGGCCCATGGCGGCACCCTGTTCCTGGACGAGATCGGCGACATGCCGCTGCCGCTGCAGACGCGGCTGCTGCGGGTGCTGGCCGAAGGCGAGTTCTTCCGCGTCGGCGGGCGCGAACTGATCCATGTCGACGTGCGCGTGGTCGCCGCCACCCACCAGGACCTGGAGGCGCTGGTCGAGCAGGGCCGTTTCCGCGCCGACCTGCTGCACCGGCTGGACATGGTGCGGCTGTGGCTGCCGCCGCTGCGCGAACGCCTGGACGACGTGGCCACCCTGGCCGCCACGTTCCTGGGCAACGCCGCGCGCCGGCTCGACATGCCGCCCAAGCGCCTGTCCGGCGCCGCCATCCAGGCACTGCGCCAGCACGACTGGCCCGGCAACGTGCGCGAGCTGGAAAACGTGTGCTGGCGGCTGGCCGCGCTGGCGGTGGCCGATACCATTTCCGCCGCCGACGTGCAGGCGGCGCTGGCCCGTGGCGGTCGTGCGCGCGCGGGCACGGCGGCGCCGGCGCAGTGGGACCAGGCCCTGGCGCAGTGGGCGCGGCAACGCCTGGCCGAAGGTGCCAGCGGCCTGCACGCCGAGGTGCGCGAGCGCATGGACGCGGTGCTGCTGGAGGCCGCGCTGGCGGCCACCGACGGCCATCGCGGCGATGCCGCGGCGCGGCTCGGGGTGGGCCGCAACACGGTGACGCGCAAGCTGGGACCGGGGCGCAAGCGCTGAGCGATGGGGGCATGGCGCCTGCCGGAACGGGGCGGATCGGGCCGCTGCCGGCCGTGTATGATCGGCCCCCCATGGAGATGCGGGCGCCACTTGCGGACACGGCCATCCAGGCGCAGCGCCTGGCCGCGCCGCCGTCGGTGACATCGCCGCCTGCGCGGCTCCCCCGCCATCGTCGACGCCCGCGCCCATGTTGAACGCCGATGCCTGGCAACGCCTGAGCGAACTGTTCCATCGCGCTACCGAACTGCCCGAGAGCGAACGGATCGGCTTCATCCATTCGCAGACCGGCGACGATCCGGAACTGCAGCGCGAACTGCTGGCGCTGCTTGCCGCCGACACCGACCCCACCCGCCTGCATGGCCCGCTGCGCGAGGCGGTCAAGGTCGCGGCCCAGGCCAGCGAAGCGGCGGTGGTGCCGGGAACCCGGTTCGGGCCGTGGGCGGTGGAACGGATGATCGGCTCCGGCGGCATGGGCCGCGTCTACCTGGCGCGGCGCGCCGATGGCGCCTATGAGCGCCAGGTCGCGCTCAAGCTGGTGCGCGCCACCGCGCTGGACCAGCGCCGCCACCCGCATTTCGAGTACGAGTGCCGCCTGCTGGCGCAGATGCAGCACCCGGCCATCGCCCAGATCCACGACGCCGGCATCGATGGCGACGGCCGCGCATGGCTGGTGATGGAGTACATCCACGGGCAGCCGATCTCCGTCTGGTGCGACCGGAACCTGCTGGGCCTGCGCCAGCGCGTCGAGCTGCTGGTCAAGGCCGGCGAGGGCGTGCAGCACGCGCACCAGAAGGGCGTCATCCATCGCGACCTGAAGCCGGGCAACATCCTGGTCGCCGCGGTCGATGGCCAACCCCTGCCCAAGATCATCGACTTCGGCATCGCCATGGATGCGGCCGCTGCCGAACAGGCGCCCGGCGGCGGCACCCCCGGCTACATGAGCCCGGAGCAGGCCCGTCCGGGCAACGAGACCGACGCCCGCAGCGACGTGTATTCGCTGGGCGCGCTGCTGTACGAGCTGGCCTGCGGCGCGGCCCCGGAAGGTCCGGTGGACCCGCCTTCGCGGTATCTGCAGGCACTGCCGCAGCCGCGGCAACGGGAACTGGCCGCACTGCGCGGCAGCACGCCCGCCCGGCTGCGGCGCGCCCTGCGCGATGGCATCGACGCGATCGCGCTCAAGGCGCTGCAGCCCGAGCGCGCCGCGCGTTACGCCTCGGTGTCGTCGCTGCTGGACGACCTGCGGCGCTGGCTCGCGCATTACCCCCCGCATGCGGCGGGCCAGGCGCGATGGCTGGGCGTGCGCACCTTCGTGCGCCGCAACCGGCTGGCGGTGGCGGCCGCATCGGCGGTGGCCGTGGCGCTGGTCGCGGGCCTGGCCGCGGCCACCTGGTCGTTGCGCGAGGCACGCCAGGAAGCGGCGCGGGCCAGGGTGACCTCCGAGTTCCTGGCCTCGGTGCTGGACAGCGTCGATCCGGCGGTGTCGCAGGACATGGACAAGACCCTGATGCTGCGCGTGCTCGACGACGCCTCGCAGCGGGCGGCACGCGAGCTGGCGGCCTATCCGGACATCCGCGCCGACGTGGAACTGATCGTCGCGGTCAACCAGACCAACCTGGAAGAGTACGACCGCGCCATCGCCCACCTGCAGTCGATCCGGGCGCTGGCCGCGGCACACCCGGGCAGGCTCGAGCTCCAGGACCTGCGCGCGATGCAGGTGCTCGGCCGTGCCTATCTGTCGTCGGACCGGCTCAAGCAGGCCGATGCGACGTTCGCCGAAGGCATCGTCCGCGCGCAGCGCGCCAGCGCCGCGCACCGATGGCTGGCCCTGGACATGCAGTCGCGCCGTGCCTGGGTGCTGTTCGTGCAGGGCCGGGTGGAGGAGGCCACCCGGCTCGCGCGCGAGGCGTTCGACGGGCTCTCGCGGCAGCTGCCGGCCGATGACCCGGCACGCCTTGACGCTGCCAAGCGCTATGCCGAGATCCTGGGCACCAGCGGCGACCAGGCCCGCGCGATGGAACTGCTGGCCGAGGTGATCCGGCAGCAGACCGTCCTGCATGGCCGCGAACACCCCGTGACCCTGTCGGCACGCCGCGACCTGGCGATCGCGCGCCTGCAGAAGCGCGACTTCGCCGGCGCCGAGCCGGAACTGCGGCAACTGGCCGCCACCTATGAGCGCCTGTACGGCGCCGACAACGGGTTCACCGTCAACACCTTCGGCATGCTCGGCAGTGCGTTGCGCGAGCAGGGCAAGGTGAAGGAGGCCGGTCCTTACTATCGGGCGACGATGGAGTGGAATGCCACCCGCTACGGCGCCGATTCCTTTTCCGCGGTGATCACCCGCCACAACCATGCCAACTGGCTGCTGGCCGATGGCCAGGCCGGGGCATCGGAACAGGAACAGCGTGCGCTCCTGGAGATCGCCGACCGCACCCTGGGGCGCGACCACCACGTCACCGCCGAGATCCTGCGCGGGCTGGCCGAGGCGGCGCTGGCGCAGGGACGGGCGGGCGAAGCCCTGCGCCATGCCAACGAATCGCTGCGGGTCATGCGCACGGTCTACGGCGACCAGAACCCGGCGGTGCTGCGCGACGTGCGCGATACCCTGGCCAAGGTCGAGGCGGCCGCGCAGGCACAAGCCGGGGCGCGGTGAGCACGGCCCCCATGCCGGCGCTCGACCCGGGCGGAGGGAACAGGCATCGTTGCAGCGGTCCACCACCGCGGCCCTGCCGGCACCCGATCCTGCGCCCGCGCAGCGGCGCCGCACCGGCCGCACACTGCAAGGAGTGACACATGCGCCTTTTCCTCCCGCTGGCCGCCCTCGCCGGCACCACCCTGCTGGCCGCCTGCGGCACGCGCCCGCCGGCCCGCGCGGAAACGCCACCGGCACCGCCGGCGATGGGTACCGCGCAGATGGCCGAAGCGAACCTGGCGCCGGCATCGGCCAGCCTGGTCAGTGGCCGCGTGGCGCTGGTGCCTGAAGCCGGCGGCGTGCACATCACCGGGGTGATCGGCGGCCTGCCGCGCGGCCGCCAGGCCGCGTTCCACGTGCACGAGAAGGGCGACTGCAGCGCGGTCGATGCCAGCAGCGCCGGCGGCCATTTCAATCCCGCGGCCCAGCCGCACGGCCGCGCCGGCGGTGGCGCGCACCATGCCGGCGACATGGACAACCTGCAGGCCAACGCCGAAGGCGTCGTACACGTGGACGTACGCCTGCGGGGCGTTACCCTTGGCGGCGGCGCGGCCAACGACATCGCCGGCCGCGCCCTGGTGGTCCATGCCGACGCCGACGACTACCACAGCCAGCCGGCGGGCAACGCCGGTGCCCGGGTCGCCTGCGGCGTGATCCGCGTCACCCGCTGAATGCGGTGGTCCGGCCGATCCAGTTCAACGAAGGGAGTACGACGATGCGTTTGATCCACACCAGCCTGTTCCTCGCCAGCGCCCTGGTGCTGAGCGCCTGCAAGCAGGACGCCGAACCGGCCGCCACGCCGGCCGGCACCGCGCCCGAGGCTGCGGCCGGCACCCCGGCTCCGGCCACCGACCCGGCCGCGCCGCCGGCGATGGACGCCGCCGTGGCCACCGCCGAACTGCAGCCGACCAAGGACAGCACCGTCAAGGGCAGCATCCGCTTCACCCTGGTGGACGGCAGGCTGCATGCCAGCGGCGACATCAGCGGGCTCAAGCCGGGCAGCGAGCACGGTTTCCACATCCACGAGAAGGGCGACTGCAGCGCGCCGGACGGCAGCAGCGCCGGTGGCCACTTCAACCCGGGCAACGCCGAGCACGGCAGCATCGACGCGGCCGCGCACCATGGCGGCGACATGCCCAACATCGTCGCCGACGCGCAGGGCAATGCCCGCGTCGACGGCCCGGTGTCGAGCAACGTCAATGCCGGCAAGGGCGATGGCTTCGACATCATCGGCCGCGGCCTGATCGTCCATGCCGACCCGGACGATTACCACAGCCAGCCCACCGGCAACGCCGGCGCGCGCCTGGCCTGCGCGGTGATCGCCAAGGCCCAGTAACGCCATCGGCGGCACGAACGCGGAACGCCGGCATCAGCCGGCGTTCCGCATTGCAGACCGGCGGTTGCCGGCGATCAGTGCGCCATCACCTCGCGCGCGTCCTGGCCGGCCTCCACGTGCACGTACAGCACGTCCAGCCCATGCGCCTCGAGCACCGCGGCCATCTGCCGCTGGCGCATCAGGTACTGCTCGTACACGCGCTGCAGGCGGTCGCAGTCGTTGCGGTCGTGGGCGTAGTGCGCGCACCACCCGGCCGGGTCGAACAGGGCCATGCGCACTTCGCTGCCCGTATAGCGCAGCAGCGGCTCGGGCGCCGCGTCCAGCCACTGCTCGCGCTGCGGCGAGAACATCGCCGTCTCCAGCAGCGGCCACAACCCGGCCAGGCCCTGGTTGTCGTACTGCATGGCCATCATCGCGGCCAGGTCGTTGACGGTGAAATAGCGCGCGTGCTCGACCTGCGCACCGAAGGCGTCCTGCGCCAGCAGGGCGGTATCGGCCTGGGCCATGCCGTTGGCCAGCAGCACCTCTTCCAGCGCATCGCGGGTCTCGGCCAGCAGCGTGGTGTCGCTGCCGGTCAGCACGAACGGCAGCACCCGCAGGCCGCCACCGGTCAGCGCCGGGTCGGCCTGCAGCGGCAGCGGCACGTCGCCCGCCGCGTCGGCGCCGAAGGCGAGCAGGCGCGGGCCCTGGTTGCGCCCGGGGGCGCGCATCTGCAGTTCTTCCAGGCGACGGTGCACCGGCCAGCCGGGGCGCAGCACCTCGGCCGGATCGAAATGCGCCGCGGCCAGCACCAGGTCCAGCCCGCTGGCCTGCGGCACCAGCTTCTGCAGGTCGCGGCCGACCAGTGCGGCCAGTTCGCCGGCCTGGCTGGAGGGCAGCGCGGCGAGCCGCGGCTGCTGGCCGCCGGCCAGTTCCAGCGCCATCACGCCCAGTGCGTTCATGTCGGGGTTGGGATTGCTCATGGTTCGCGGTTGGCCCGTCACAGGCTCGAAGCTACACTCAATGTCCATTATGCCTGCTGCCGCAGGCAGGTCCGCGTCGCCTTCCCCCATCAGCCCAGGTAACCGCATGTCCAGCGCCCGTCCCGTCGCCATCCTCGGTGGTGTCCGCATTCCGTTCTGCCGCCAGAACACCGCCTACGCGGACGTCGGCAATCTGGGCATGTCGGTGCGCACCCTCGGCGCGCTGGTCGAGCGCTTCGGCCTGCACGGCCAGCAGCTGGGCGAAGTGGCCATGGGCGCGGTGATCAAGCATCCCAGCGACTGGAACCTCGGCCGCGAGGCCGCGCTGTCCTCCGGGCTGTCGCCGCTGACCCCGGGCATCACCCTGCAGCGCGCCTGCGGTACCTCGCTGGACAGCATCATCACCGTGGCCAACAAGATCGCCCTGGGCCAGATCGACTCGGGCATCGGCGGCGGTTCGGACACCACCTCCGACGTGCCGATCGTCTACGGCAAGAAGCTGCGCGGCCGCCTGCTGGCCGCCAACCGCGCCAGGACCACCGGCGACAAGGTCAAGGCGCTGCTGTCCGGGTTCCGCCTGTCCGAGCTCAAGCCCGAGTTCCCCGGCGTGGCCGAGCCGCGCACCGGCAAGAGCATGGGCGACCACTGCGAGGACATGGCCAAGGAGTGGAACATCTCGCGCGATTCGCAGGACGAATGGGCGGTGTCCTCGCACCGCAAGCTCGCCGCCGCCTACGAGCGCGGCTTCTTCGGCGACCTGATCGCGCCGTTCCGCGGCGTCGAGCGCGACAACATCCTGCGTCCGGACACCTCGCTGGAGAAGCTGGCCACGCTCAAGCCGGCGTTCGACAAGACCTCCGGCCGCGGCACCCTGACCGCAGCCAACTCCACCCCGCTGACCGACGGCGCCGCCGCGGTGCTGCTGGCCAGCGAGGAATGGGCGCGCGCCCACGGCCACGAACCGCTGGCGTACCTGCGCGACGCGCAGGTGGCGGCGGTGGACTTCGTGCATGGCGAGGGCCTGCTGATGGCACCGACCATCGCCGTGCCGGAGATGCTCCGCCGCAACGGCCTGACCCTGCAGGACTTCGACATCTACGAGATCCACGAAGCGTTCGCCGCGCAGGTGCTGTGCACGCTGCGCGCGTGGGAGAGCGAGGACTACTGCCGCAACCGCCTGGGCCTGGACGCCCCGCTGGGCCGCATCGACCCGGAGAAGATCAACCCGCTGGGTTCGTCGCTGGCCACCGGCCACCCGTTCGCCGCCACCGGCGCGCGCATCGTCGCCACCGTGTCCAAGGAGCTGGCCGAACGCGGTGGCGGCCGCGCGCTGGTGTCGATCTGCACCGCCGGCGGAATGGGCGTGGTGGCGATCATCGAGCGCTGATTTCCCTGGCGAACGTCCGCATGGACGTGGCCGCGGGCATTTGATCGCGCTGGAAACTGCCGCGCTGCGCCGCTGGCGCGCCGGCGATCCATCCGGTTGCCTGGCGTTGTGCGCCGAGAACGTGGTCTATTTCGATCCGTTCCATGCCCGCCGTCTCGATGGGCGGGTGGCGTTGCGCCATGACTGCGGGGCGATCCGGGCGGCAGGTGTCGGCGGCGCGCTTCGAATTGCTCAATCCCCATGTGCAGCTGCTGGGTCCGGCGGCGGTGCCGGCCTTCAATTCGTGCCCCGGGGCAGCGGCGGGAGCGGGCACCGCTGGAACCGCACCGAGGTATTCCGCTGCGCGGCCGGTGGTAGGCACTGGTGCTGATCCAGACGCACGGATACGGGGCCCTGCACGGATTCCGGCCTGACTGCTATCGTCGGCGCTTAGGCGGAGACCAGGGACGGGACATGAAGCGCATCACGATGGGGCTGGGCGTGCTGTTGGCGACGCTGGTGGCGCCAGCCGCGGCAATGACGTTCATGACGGTGGAGTATGTCTGCCCGGTCGGTGGCGAGCGCTTCAGCGCCAGCACCATGGGCTCGGGCACGGTGTTCGGCCATTTCCTGGATGGGCGCGCCCATGGCGCCATCCAGTCGCCGTGGCCGCTGGTGGAATGCCCGGGCAACGGTTTCCTGTTGTTCCGCGAGACGTTCGGCAAGGCCGAACTGGAGGCGCTGGGCGCCTACGTGCAGAGCGATGACTACCAGCGCCTGCGCACCACGGAAACCAGCTACTGGCGGCTGGCGCAGCTGCTGCGGGTGATCGACGCGCCGGCCGTGGAGCAGGCCGGCGCGCTGCAGCGGGCGAGCTGGCAGGCCTCACCGGCGCAGTACCCGCGCTACGTGGCCGCCGCGTCGGCCGCGTTCGCCCGGCAATGCCCCGATGGCGAGACCGCACGCGATGGCCAGTGGCTGTACTGCCAGATGCTGCTGGGCGAATGGGAGCGGCGGCTGTCGCGGTTCGAACCGGCGCGGGCGCGCTTCAACGCGCTGCTGCCGCAGGTGGCGGCCCTGGTGACCGGGCCGGATCGCGAGCGGGTGGCCAGGCAGTACGCCGCCGAGATCGCCCAGCAGCTGGAGCTGATCGACGCGGGCGACAGCCGGTCGACGATGGCGGTGGATGCCAATGCGCCGGCGGCTGCCGCGGCCGGCCCGGCTCCCGGTTCCGCGGCCGACGCGGCATCGGCGGCCGGTGCTTCCGCATCGCCGGTGGAAATGGTGGCCGGAACCACTGCGGATGCGGCGTCAATGGCCGCCGACGCGGCCGCCGAAGCGGCCCGCGAGGCCAACGCCGATGCGGTGGCCGGCGAAGGGGATCGCTGAGCGTTCGGGCAGGGCGCGCCTGCGCCCTGGTCAATCATGGGGTGAAGGGCGATGCCTGGGATGAACACGTTCAATCCGTACGCGGCACCGCAAAGCGCGGTGCTGCCGCCAGCGCTGGAGCGCAGCGGCGGCACGGAAGACTGCTGGCGTGACGGATCCGACCTGCTGGCGCGGCCGCAGGCCGACCTGCCACGCTACTGCGTCAAGTGCGGCGAACCGGCAGTGGACTACCGCAAGCGCAGCTTCTACTGGCATTCGCCCTGGCTGTACCTGCTGATCCTGCTGCAGATGATCATCTACCTGATCGTCGCGTTGATCGTGCGCAGGCAGGGCCAGCACCAGGTCGGGCTGTGTGCCGCACACCAGGGCCAGCGCCGCCGTTTCATCCTGATGGCCTGGCTGTCGCCGCTGCCGTTGATGGGCGGCTTCATGCTGGAGACCGGCACCACGATGCTGCTGGGCAGCCTGGCGTTCTTGGTGATGCTGTTCTGGGGCCTGATCGGGATGCGCATCCTCAAACCGCGGCGGATCACCCGGGAGCTGGCGGTCTATGGCGGTGTCTCGCCGCGGCTGCTGGAACGGCTGCCGCGCTACCCGTACCGGCGCGACTGAACGTGCCCGTCGCGGCCGCTCAGGGCGTGTCCGCCGCCGGCGAGTGGTCGAGCAGGAACTGGCTGATCTCCCGCCGCAGCGGCAGGTCGTCGGTGGTGCGGGCGAAGGCGTCGGCCCGGAGCGCGTAGTCGCGGGCGGCGTCGAGTTCGTCCAGGTTGGAATGGCGTTCGGCCAGCGCCAGGCAGATCGAGGCGGCGTAGCCGGCGGCCCCGGCGGCGGTGGCCAGCGGCAGGGCGCGCAGGTACAGGGCGATGGCCAGGCGGTCATCGCCGGTGAAATCGGCCAGGGTTTCCCACAGGAACGGATGGTCGCGGCCGGCGGCGGCCAGCGATTCGCAGTAGCGGCGCAGTTCGTCGTAGCCGGCCTCGGCGGCCTCGGCGGCGTCGGCCGCGCCGGACTGGCCGGCGTCGATGATGCGGTCGGTCAGTTCCACGACGCGGGCGTGGATATCGGCAGGTATGTTCATCGGAACGCGTGGGCAGGAACGGGCGGCGGATTCTACGGGCTCAGTCCGGCAGGCGCGGGAAGCCGTGCGCGTCGCGTTCCTCGGCCACCGCCTGGTCCTGGATCTGCTGGCGCAGGTCGCGCCGCTGCAGCGGTTGCGCCGCGCGGCCGTGGCGGTGGTGCAGGGCATTGAGCAGGCACTGCCGCGCCAGCACGTCATCGCCCGCGGCGGCGAACCCCTCGCCCAGTTCTTCCCAGGCTTCGGCGCCGGCGCCCTGGGCGATGGCGCGGTGCAGGAACTCCTCGGCCTGGGTCCATTGCCCCTGGCCCCGTGCCAGCCGCCCCAGGGTCAGCAGCAGCGCCGGGCTCGAGGCATGCGACTGCAGCCAGCGCTGCGCACTGGCGCGGCGCGAGTCGAGCTTGTCCACCGGCAGTTCGCCGTAGAGCAGGATCAGGCCGTCGTCCCAGTGGTTGTCCAAGGCCTGCTCGATACTGTGCAGGGCGGTGTCGTTCCAGTTCAGCGCCACCGCGCGGCGGGCGTAGCGGGCCACCGCCGCAGGAGTCGCGCGCAGCGCCTTGGGCAGCACTTCCCAGCGCGCGGCCAGGGTGTTGACGTTGTCGGCTTCGTCGAGCATCTGCAGGGCCAGGCGGGTTTCCAGCGCGGCCAGGGTGTCGGCGGGCAGCGCCTGCTGCTGGCGCAGCGCGCCGAGCTGGCCATAGGCCTCCTCGGCGCGGCCGGCGCGGGCCAGCGCGTCGGTGCGCAGCCACAGCCCGCGCGGCGGCAGCGGCTGGATGGCCGCCAGGTCCAGGGCATCGATGGCCTGCTGCGGGTTGTCGCGCTGCAGCCAGCGCTCGGCGCTGTGCAATGCGTGCAGGGTCGCATCCTGCGCGCCCAGTTGCTGCAGGTATTGGCCGGCGCTGGCGCTGTCGTCCCGCGCTTCGGCCGCACGCATCGCCGCCACCAGTGCCACCGCGCGTACTTCCTTCTCGCCTGCGGCGCTGGTCAGCAGCTTCTCGGCACGCTGCCATTGGCCCCCGTCCAGCGCCTGCAGGCCGTCGATCAGCCGGGCCCGGCCCTGCCGGCGGCGGTAGCGCGCCCAGCTGCGGAACGGTGCGCTGAGCAGCGTCCACAGCAGCCACAGCAGCAGCCCGGCGATCAGCAGCGCCAGCAGCGCCTGCGGCAGGGTGGCGATGTAGTCGTTGCCGCCGGCGCGCACGATCACTTCGCCGATGCCGCGTACCGATTCCTGTCCCAGCCATTGCGCGCCGAGGATGCCGATGGCGGCCACCAGCAGCAGGACCAACAGCGAACGGAATGCATTCATGGCGCCACCTTCCCGTCGCGCATGGCGCGCAGTTGTTGCAGGGTGCTGCCCAGTTCGGGCAGCGCGATGCGCAGGTCGATGCCGCGCAGTTCCGCCAGCTTATGGCGCTGGCTGCGCCGTTGCGGTGAATCCGGCCACAGCCGCAGCAGCCAGCCGTCCACGCGCTGCAGCGCCTGCCGCCAGCCCTCGCTGTCGCCACGTTCCAGCGCCGCGCGCGCCAGGGTCAGTTCGACCTGCAGCGCGTCGCCGGCGGCGACGCGTTCGGAGCGGGCCACCAGCACCTGCGGGTCGGCCGGGCGGATCTGCACCAGCGGCGAGAGCATCTGCTGCCACCACGCCGGCTGCGCGTCGACCACCTCCGCGCCCTGCTCCGGCAGCGAATCCAGCGCCGTGGCCCACTGCGCGAGCTGGCCGGCGGTGCGCACCCGCACGCCGGGGCCGAGCGCATCGATCGCGCTGCGTTCCTGCAGCAGCGCCTGGCGCAGGTTCAGGTAGCCCGGGCTGTCCATGCTCTCCAGCACGCCGGCGGCCAACCCATACAGGTGGCGGGCGCCGTCCAGGTCGCCGGCATACACCAGGCGCTGCTGGGCCTGGCTGAGCAGCAGTTCGGCTTCCTCGCGGCGCACCGCCTGCGCCCCCTGCTGCGAATGGTCGGCCAGGCGCGCCACGTTCTCCTCCAGCAGCGCGTTGCGCTGGCCCAGGCCGAGCACTTCGTCGCGCAGGATGCGATTGGTGGCGGCGACATCCTGCAGCGCGCGCGCGTTGGCGCGCTGGTCGCGGCGCAGCGCCTCCACGGTCTGTTGCAGCGCGGTCAGTTGCTGGCCGGCAGTGGCGCGGGCGTACTCGGCCGTGCGCTGCGCCGCCTGCCAGCTGCGCCAGCCGAACCAGGCGGCCGCGGCCAGCGTGACCAGCAGCAGGATGGCGATGATCCAGCGCGCCATGGGGCGCCGCGAAGAAGGTGAGGAATCGTCGTTCATGGGGGTACGGCATCCTTGGCAGGCCGCCCAGCGGGCGGCGGCGGTGCGCTTCAAGCATCACCCGCGATGCAGCGCGGCTGCAAGCCGCGCGGACGGTTCAGGGCGCGTCGGGCGGGAACAGGGCGTTGCGGGCGGCGCTGGCGAGTTGGCCCGGCAGCGGGCCTGCGGCCACCTGCACCCGGGTGAATCCGAGCGCCGTCGCCTGTTCCGCCAGCCGCGCGCTGGCGGCGACCAGCGGCTGCTGCTGCCAGCGGCGGCGCAATGCCGGCGGTACCTGCGGCAGCACGCGCTCAAGCGCCTCACCGCTGCTGACCGCCAGTACGCTGGGGGCATCGAGCGCCTGCAGCCGCGACCACAGCGAGGCCGGCACCTGCAGCGGCACGCGTTCGTACACGTCCACGCGCAGCAGCTGCGCGCCGCGCGCCTGCACCTGGGCGGCGATCATGCCGCGGCCGCCGGGTGCGGTGACCAGCGCCACCCGTTTGTCATGCAGGTCGGCCATGGCCGGCAGCGCCAGCAGCCCTTCGCTGTCCATGCGCGCGGGCGCCGCCACGACGCCTGCGCCCCGGCGGCGCAGCGCGCGGGCGGTGCCCTGGCCGACCGCGACCAGGCTGCCGGCCTTCAATTGCCCAAGCGGCATCAACCGCGCCGCGGCCGCGGCCGCCGCCGGACTGGTGAACACCAGCCGGTCGCAGGCCTGCGCCAGCCGCAGCTGGTCGCGGGTCGCGGCATCGTCGCGGGCGCGCAGCCGCCACGGCGAAACCGCCACCGTGCGCGCGCCGCAGCGGGCCGCGGCGCGGCGCAGTCCGTCGTGCTGGCCGGAAGGACGCAGGGAGATCAGGTACCAGGCCGTGTCGGCCGGCACATAGGCGCGGCTGTTCATTCCATGCATTATGCGGGCGCTTTCCGTTTCCTGTTCCCGCACGCCCCATGTCCGATACCCCCGACCGCGACGCCCTGCTGCAGCGCCTGCAGGCCACCCTCGATGCAATGCCGCCGGTCGCGGCCATGGGCATCCGCATTGCCGGCTACGCCGACGGCACGCTGCGCCTGCGCGCGCCGCTGGCGGCCAACGTCAACGACAAGGGCAACGCCTTCGGCGGCAGCCTGGCCTCGGTGATGACCCTGGCCGGCTGGGCGCTGGTGAGCCTGCGCCTGGCGCTGGCCGGGCACGACGCGGAGGTCTACGTCGCCGACAGCAGCATCCGCTACCGGTCGCCGGTCTATGCCGACCTCGACGCCAGCGCATGCGCGGCCCCGGCGCAGGACTGGGACGGCTTCCTGGCCCTGTTCGACAAGCGTGGCCGGGCGCGCATCAGCGTCTGCGCGCAGATCGATGGCGGCGCGGCCGAGCTGGAAGGGCGCTTCGTGGCCCTGGCCAAAGGGTAGGATGGTCCGGTTCCGGGGAGATGCCATGCAACGACGACTGATCCTGTCCGCCATCGCCGCGCTGCTGGGCGTGGCCCTGACCGCCCAGGCCGCCGGCCCCAGCCGCGGCCAGCGCAACAAGCTCACCCAGACCCAGGAAGCCTACGTCGCGGCGGTGCGCTGGAGCGACTTCGAGGCCGCCGAGCGGTTCATCGACCCGGCCTACTGGCAGGCGCATCCGCTGACCGACCTGCAGCGCGAGCGCTACCGCCAGGTACAGGTCTCCAACTACCGCGAACGCTCCACCGGCGTGGCCGCGGACGGTGCCATCGAGCGCCGGGTGGAGATGGGCGTGATCAACCGCAACACCCTGGCCGAACGCACGGTGATGGTGACCGAGCGCTGGCGCTGGGACCCGGAAGCCAAGCGCTGGTGGCAGGCCCAGGGGCTGCCGGACCTGTGGCAGGGCCAATAGGGGCTGGCCGTCCCGCGGCCGGCTTGTGCGACAATCGCCGCCCGCTTGTCTACCCGTGACCCGAGTGAATTACGAAGAGCTGCTGGCCTTCGCTGGCCGAAACCCGATGTTGTCGCTGGCCTTCGCCGGCCTGACCATCGCCATCATCGTCACCGAGATCGCACGGCTGTTCCGCGGCTTCAAATCGATCAAGCCGGCCGAGCTGACCCACCTGATCAACGGCGGCAACACGGTGGTGATCGACCTGTCGGCGGGCAGCGACTTCGAGAAGGGCCACATCACCGGCAGCCGCAACGTGCAGCCGGCCCAGCTGACCCCGTCGCACAAGCTGCTGGCCCAGGCCCGGCAGTCCCCGGTGGTGCTGGTGTGCCGCACCGGCAACGCCTCGTCCAATGCCGCCAAGGTGCTGAAGAAGGCCGGTTTCGAGCAGGTGTTCGTGCTCGACGGCGGCCTGCCGGCCTGGCAGGCCGCGGACCTGCCCCTGGTGAAGGGCCGCGGCTGAGCCTTCATTTGAGGTTAAGCCCTTGTGTGGGGGCTGCAGCGCCCCCATCGCAGGTCTGGTAACAATCCCATTCAACGAACGAACCGTTCTGGAGTCCTAGAGAAATGTCCGAAGAGCACAACAACGCCGTCGCGGCCGAAGCCAACAACGGCCCGGCGTTCACCGTCGAGAAGATCTACGTCAAGGACGTTTCCTTCGAATCCCCGAACTCGCCGACCATCTTCAACGAGAACGTGCAGCCGGACCTGCAGCTGAACCTGAACCAGAAGGTGCAGCGCCTGTCCGAGAACGCCTTCGAGGTGGTGCTGGGCGTGACCCTGACCTGCAAGGCCGGCGACAAGACCGCCTACGTGGCCGAAGTGGAGCAGGCCGGCGTGTTCGGCCTGATCGGCCTGGAGCCGCAGGCGATCGACGTGCTGCTCGGCACCCAGTGCCCGAACATCCTGTTCCCGTACGTGCGCTCGATGGTGTCGGACCTGATCCAGGCCGGCGGCTTCCCGCCGTTCTACCTGCAGCCGATCAACTTCGAAGGCCTGTACGCCGAAACCCTGCGCCAGCGCCAGCAGCAGGCCGACGGCGCGTCGCTGGCCGACTCCGAGCCGGCCGGCAACGCCTGACCCGGGTCCATCCCTGCGGATGAGTACCAACGACGCGGAAAAGATCGCCGTCCTCGGCGCGGGCTCCTGGGGCACCGCGCTGGCCAGCCTGCTGGCACGGCATGGTCACCCGACTGTGCTGTGGGGGCGCGACGCGAACGTGGTCGAGGCGATCGACCGTCGTCACGAGAATCCCCGGTACCTGCCGGGGATTCCGCTGCCCGATTCCCTGCGCGCCAGCACCGACCTGGCCGGCACCGTCGCCGGTGCCCGCTGGATCCTGGTGGTGGTGCCGTCGCATGCCTTCGGCGAGACCGTGCGTGCGCTGGCGCCGCTGCTGCCGGCCGGTGCCGGCGTGGCCTGGGCGACCAAGGGCTTCGAGCCCGGCTCCGGCCGCTTCCTGCATGAGGTCGCGCGCGAGGTGCTGGGCCCGGACGTGCCGCTGGCGGTGGTCACCGGCCCGTCCTTCGCCAAGGAGGTCACTCTGGGCCTGCCCACGGCGATCACTGTGCACGGCGACGATGCCGACTTCACCCAGCAGGTGGCCGATGCGATGCATGGCCCGGCGTTCCGCGCCTATACCGGCGAGGACATGGTCGGTGCCGAGCTGGGCGGGGCCATGAAGAACGTGCTGGCGGTGGCCACCGGTGTGGCCGACGGCATGCAGCTGGGCCTGAACGCCCGCGCCGGCCTGATCACCCGTGGCCTGAACGAAATGCTGCGGCTGGCCGCGGCCATCGGCGGCAAGCCCGAGACCCTGATGGGCCTGGCCGGGCTGGGCGACCTGGTGCTGACCAGTACCGGCGACCTGTCGCGCAACCGGCGGCTGGGGCTGGCGCTGGGACGTGGCCAGAGCCTGGCCGAGGCGGTGAAGGAGATCGGCCAGGTGGTCGAGTCGGTGCAGACCGCCGACGAGGTCATGCGCCAGGCCGGCCGCCACGGCATCGACCTGCCGATTTCCAAGGCGGTGCAGTCGGTGCTGCACGGCGAGCTGAGCCCCTCCGAGGGCCTGAAGCAGTTGCTGGCGCGCGAACAGAAGCCGGAGTACCCGGAAACGCTGTTCAAGTAGAAATCGGCGAAGATGAAACAAAAAGCCCGGCGATGCCGGGCTTTTTGTTGCTCACTTGCAGGTGCCCGAAGGCCCGGCCGCAAGCGCGCATTCCGCTTCATTTGCCGGAGCCGCGGCGCCGTTGCCGGCGCGGGCGCAAAAGAAAGAGCCCGGTCGGGGAAGACCGGGCTCCGGGGGCGCGGGGGAGAGAGAGCACGCGCCCTTGAAACGATGTCGCGATGGCTTACCAGGTGAAGCGCGGGCCGACGAACCACTCCTTGTCGCCGCCCTTGCCCAGCTTCACTTCGCCGCTCACGCCCCAGTTGGCGTTGAACTTGGCGGCGGCGCCGACGCGGCCGTAGAACTCGCCGTCCGGGTTGTAGCCGGCCTTCTTGCTGTAATCCTCGTAACCGGCCAGTGCATAGCCTTCGATCATCGGGGTGAAGGCGGTACGCACGCCGACTTCGGCGCTGTAGCCGTTGAGGGTCGGGGCGTTCTGCAGGTCGAAGCGCTGGTAGGCCACGCGGGCCAGCAGGTCGGTGTTCGGGGCCACGCCGTAGTTGTAGCCCACGCCCACGCGCCACTGGTCGACGTCATTCTTGAACTTGTCGGTCTCCTGGGCGCTGTAGTCGCCGAAGACATGGAAGTTCGGGTGCACCGCCACCGAACCCTTCACCTTCCAGCCATCGGCGTCGCCGCCCTTGGCATCGGTGTTCACGTAACCACCTTCCACGTAGTTGTAGGACAGGCCATCGGTCGCCGACGCAGCGAACGGCAGGGCGGCCAGCAGGCCCAGAGCGATCAGGGAAGTCTTCATTACGGATTACCTTTTTTATTTTGGTTTGATCGACCCGGCGGATGCGGCTTGCCGGTCGACAGGTGTGAATTATCCGTTAGCCAACGGAATCGCCCCTGAATATCAAACTGACCAGTACATAAATTAGATGGCGCCGCCGGGAACTTCCCGGCGGTTCCTCCAACCGGGCTGCCGGACAGCGGCACCGGATCCGCTGGCGCTTGCCGGTGGCGCTTTCACCCCGGATTTCCTCCCGCTCCGGCACAGTGCTGATTCCGCGCCCGGCAACCGGCCCGGGCCGGGCACCGCTTTGGCCTGACCGGGCGCGCGCCCCCACCCGGAAGGAGACGCCCATGAACCCGAACCCGTTGTTCGATCTCACTGGAAAGACCGCCATCGTCACCGGCGGCGGCAACGGCATCGGCCGCGCCAGTGCGTTGATGCTGGCCGCCCATGGCGCGGCGGTGGCGATCGCCGACCTGAAGCTGGCCGATGCCCAGAGCGTGGCCGCCGAGATCAGCGCCAACGGTGGCCGGGCGCTGGCGCTGGAATGCAACGTACTCAAGGACGAGGACCTGGTGCGCACCGTGGAGCGCACCGCCGCCGCACTGGGCGGCATCCACATCCTGGTCAACAACGCCGGCGGCGGCGGCGCCGGGCGCGAGAGCCCGTTCGAGATCACCGTGCAGCAGTTCGAGCGGCCGTTCGAGATCAACGTGTTCAGCGCGTGGCGGCTGGCCCAGCTGTGCGCCCCGCACATGAAGAAGGGCGGCTACGGCTCGATCATCAACATGTCCTCGATGAGTTCGATCAACAAGAGCCCGGCCATCAGCGCCTATGCCGCCTCCAAGGCCGCGATCAACCACATGACCGCCAACCTGGCCCATGACTACGGCCCGGACAACATCCGCATCAACGCCGTGGGCCCCGGCGCGGTGCGCACCGCGGCGCTGGCGACGGTGCTGACCCCGGAGATCGAGCAGCGGATGCTGTCGCACACGCCGATCAGGCGCCTGGGCGAGCCGGACGACATCGCCGGGGCGGTGCTGTATTTCGCCGCGCCGATCTCCAGCTGGGTCAGCGGGCAGATCCTGTTCGTCAACGGCGGTGGCGTGCAGACCCTGGATTGAAGCGGCACGCGGCTGCCACCGCGGATTACCCCGGCAGCGATGACCGGTAGTCGAGCACCGCCCTGCGGTACCGTGGGGCGGACGTCGTGTTGGGCATGAGTGGGGCCGGTACCCGCCTGTGGGGCTTCCAGGAAGGCATCCGCGGGACCGCGCGTCCCACGCGATGCCGCTGCCGCGCGGCGCCGTGGAGCAGGCGTCGCCCGCCGCGGTGCCGGCCCGGCGACCGATCCTGCCTGGCGGGAGCCAAAGCGGGCCCTGCGTGCAGGTGCAATCATTCCTTGACACCCGTGCGGCCCGAACTGAGGCTAGCCCCATGCCCATCGACCTGACCCCACTGAGCGTCCGCGAACTGGACGCGCTGATCCGTGACGCCCGCGCGCGGCACACGACCCTCACCGAGCGCCCGCCCGCGGCCCAGGTCAGGCGCCTGCTGGCGGCCCAGGCACGCGCTGCCGGGTACGCGATCGAGGAGATCTTCGGGACCGACGCCGCCACGGCGCCCCCGGAACCCAAGGCCCGCGCCCGGCGCAAGCGCGGCAAGGTCGAGCCGAAGTACCGTGACCCCGACAATCGCCGCAACACCTGGACCGGCCGCGGCCGGATGCCACGCTGGCTTGCGGCGAAGACGAAGCACGGCCGCAGCGTGGCCGACTTCCTGATCCCGGGCGTGGCCAGGCTCACCCCGAAGGCGCAGGCGGCCACCGGCCGGCGCCGGCTGGTCAAGCACAGCTGAGTCCCACGGCGCGGCGCGCGGTGGCGCCGCGGCCGGCATCCGTTTCCCACGCACCAGGCGCCACGGGCGGTGGTGGTCGGAGTGGCTGGCTTCACGCCCGCACCTACGCCGGTTCACCGGCGCATGACAAACGCGATGGGACGGTAGCCGCTCCGCATCAGGAGCGCCCATGTCACCACGCATTCCTCTCCGTCTGATGCTGTTACCCCCTCGCAGGCGCCTGGCGTCAGCGTACGGATCCGCTGCCCGGACGTGCGCTGGGCGCCATGCCTGAAGGGCCGTCGATCGTGCTGCTGCGTGAGGCGGCCGGGCGGTTCACCGGCTGCATCGTGCACAGCTGGGGCAAGCACTTCCTGCTGCAGTGGGATGACTTCAGCCTGCGCATCCACCTGATGATGTTCGGCAGCTGGCTGGTCGGCCAGCGCAAGCCGGCAGCCCCCGGGCAGCGCTGCGCTTCGACAACGACGAGCTCAACGTCTATGCGTGCTCGGTGATGTTCATCGAGCGCCCGCTGGACCAGGTGTACCACTGGCGCGCGGACGTGATGAGCGATTGCCGGGACCCGGCCCTGGCCCGCCGCAGGCTCGAGGCCGCGCCCGCCACACAGGTCTGCGATGCGTTGCTGGACCAGCAGGTATTCTCCGGCGTGGGCAACATCATCAAGAACGAGGTGCTGTTCCGCATCCGCGTGCATCCGGCTACCCGCGTCGGCGACCTGCCGCCTCGCAGGCTGGGCCAGCTGATCGCGCAGGCACGCCGGTACAGTTTCGAGTTCCTCGCCTGGAAGCGCGCGTTCGTGCTGAAGAAGCACTGGCAGGTGCATACCCGCCGGACCTGCCCGGCCTGTGGTGGGCCGATCAGCAAGCTCTACATGGGCAGGACACCGCGCCGCACGTTCTTCTGTGCCCGGTGCCAGGCACTCGGTGGCGCCGGCGATGCGCCGCCGTCCTGGGCCCCTCCGCGCCCTTCCCGGGAACCGGCCGATGGCCTACGCTGCGCCCACTACGTGGCTTCTGGAGTGTTGTCATGGGAAGGGGATGGTGCGGGCTCGTGTTGCTGTTGGCAGGGACGTTGGCGGGCATGGCGGGGGTGCCGTCGGCCCAGGCCCAGGCATTGCCGGTGGAGGCATTCGCCAAGGCCAGCCCGTTCTCGATGCCGCGGCTGTCGCCGACCGGCGACTACCTGGCGCTTTCGACCGACTTCGGCCAGGGCAACCACGCCGTGCAGGTGCTGCGCCTGTCGGACATGCAGCGGATGGCGGTACTGCGCCTGCCGCGCTACGAAAGCCCGTTCCAGATCGTGTGGGTGGGTGACGGGCGCCTGGTGGTGGCCAAGGGCCGCAAGTACGGCTCGCTCGAAAAGCCGCTGCCCACCGGCGAGATCATCGCCAGCGATTTCGATGGCCAGAACCAGCGCTACATCTACGGCTACGAACAGCAGAACGCCGCGGCCGGCCTGGATCGCGGCTTCGGCTACATCGAGAGCGTGGCCGAGAGCAACGATGGCCGCTTCTACATGCGCCAGCTCAAGCGCAACCCGACCTCGTCCATGCTCTACGTGGTCGATACGCAGCGCCCGACATTCAAGCTCATCGCCGACATCAACGTGCCCCAGCTGGAGTTCGTGATCGACCGCAACGGCGTCGCGCGCTATGCATGGGGACGCGATGACGAGGACACCCATCTCCTGTACCGGTCCGATGACGGCAGGCGCTGGCAGCCGCTGGCGCCGCCGCAGGCCGGAAGCGTGTGGACGCCGATGTCGTTTTCGGCGGACAACACCCAGGTGTATGGCGCGCTCAGCCACGCCGACGGGCCGTCGCAGCTGGTGTTGAGCGACCTGGATGGCGGCAATGCCGAGGTGCTCGTTGGCGATGGCTTTTCCAGCGTCGGCCTGACGCAGTGGACCGGTCATCCATCGATACCGTTCGCCGCCGCGGCGCAGGGTGGCCGTCCGCGGCTGGTCTACTTCGACCCGGGCCGCCCCGAGGCCGAACTGCACAGGACACTGGCGGGACTGCTGCCGCAGCAGCACGTGACCTTCGTCGATGTCAGCCGCAATGGCCAGGTGGTGCTGGTGCACATCGCCAGCGACCGCGACCCCGGCAGCTGGTACGTGTTGAAGCGCTCGACGAACAAGCTGGAGAAGGTGCTGGCGTCGCGCGAAGGGATCGACCCGGCACTGATGGCCGAGCGGCGCCCGGTGCGCTTCAAGGCCAGCGACGGGGTCGAACTGGAGGCGATGCTCACGATTCCGCGCGATGGCGACGGTCGCCGCCATCCCGTCGTGGTGCTGCCGCATGGCGGCCCGCATGGGGTCAGCGACGACTGGTTCTACGATACCGACGCGCAGTTCCTGGCCAACCGCGGCTACCTGGTGCTCCAGGTCAACTACCGCGGCAGCGGTGGGCGCGGGCGTGCATTCGAGCGCCTGGGCTACCTGCAGTGGGGCACGCGCATCCAGCAGGACCTGCTGGACGGGCTGGACCATGCGGTTGCCGCCGGGCTTGCCGATCCGCAGCGGGTCTGCGCGTACGGTGCGAGCTTCGGTGCCTACTCGGCGATGATGCTGGCCGCGCGCGCACCCGGGCGGATCCGTTGCGCGGTGGGCCTGGCCGGCGTCTACGACCTGAAGATGATGTACAGGAAGGGCGACATCAAGGACAGCGCCTACGGGCGCAACTACCTGGAGCGGGTGATCGGCCGCAGCGACGACGAGCTGCTGGCGAACTCGCCGGCGAACCTGGCGGCGGGCATCAAGGCGCCGGTGCTGCTGGTGCATGGCGAACGCGATGAACGCACGCCGATCGCACAGGCCAACGCCATGCGTGCGGCGCTGGTCGCGGCGGGCAACGCGCCGCGCTGGATGGCGGTCGCGGGCGAGGGCCACGGCTTCTACAACGACGACAACAGCATCGCGTTCTACCGCGCGCTGGAGGAATTCCTGCGCGAACACATCGGAAGCTGAGCGCGGTCGCGGTCGCGACCATCCGCCTCCGGCGTGGTCGCACCGCCCGGCTAGCGCGGTGGTTCCGACAGGTACTCGATCACTGCCCTGCGACGTTGCGGGTCGGACGTCGCGTTGGGCATGCGGGTGCCGGGCACCTGCTTCTGCGGCGATGCCAGGAAGGCATCCAGGGTCCGCGCATCCCAGACGATGCCGCTGGTGCGCATCGCCCCGGAGTAGGTGTAGCCCGGCGCGGTGCCGGCCCGCCGGCCGATCACGCCATGCAGGTTGGGCCCGACCCGGTGGCCCAGGTCGGCGCGGGTATCGTGGCAGCCCGCGCAGATGGCGAAGGCGCGTTCCAGCTCGCGTTGATGCGGCGTGGCGTCGGCGGCATGGTTGAATGCATCGCGCTGGCCGCAGGCGCCGAGCACCAGGCACGCCGCCGCCAGCGACAGGCGCAGCAGCGGCGCCGCCAAGGCATCCATGCCTCGGGGCCGGGCGCCGTGGCACATCACATCGCCGGGTAGTTGGGGCCGCCGCCGCCCTGCGGGGTCACCCACACGATGTTCTGGGTCGGGTCCTTGATGTCGCAGGTCTTGCAGTGCACGCAGTTCTGCGCGTTGACCTGCAGGCGCGTGTCCGTGCCCTCGCCGACGAACTCGTACACGCCCGCCGGGCAGTAGCGCGCTTCCGGGCCGGCGTACTCGGCCAGGTTGATGCGCACCGGTACCGTGGGATCCTTCAGCGTCAGGTGGCTGGGCTGGTCTTCCTCGTGGTTGGTCGAGGACAGGAACACCGAGCTGAGCCGGTCGAAGGTCAGCACGTTGTCCGGCTTCGGGTACTCGATCTTCGCGTGCCTGCTGGCCGGCTCCAGGCACTCGTGGTCGGCCTTGGCGCGGTGGATCGTCCACGGTGCGTTGCGCACGCCCAGCTTGGGCAGCAGCCACTGCTCGATGCCGGTCATCAGCGTGGCCAGGGTGCGGCCCTTCTTGAACCACTGCTTGAAGTTCTTGGACTGCAGCAGCTCGGTCTTGAGCCAGCTGTTCTCGAACGCCTCCGGGTAGGCGGCCAGTTCGTCGCGCGAGCGGCCGGCCACCAGCGCCTCGAACGCCGCCTCGGCGGCCAGCATGCCGGTCTTGATCGCGGCGTGGCTGCCCTTGATGCGGCTGACGTTGAGGTAGCCGGCCTCGCAGCCGACCAGCGCGCCGCCCGGGAACACGGTCCTGGGCAGCGACAGGATGCCGCCGGCGGTGATCGCGCGCGCGCCGTAGGCGATGCGCTTGCCGCCTTCCAGGTGCTTGCGGATCGACGGGTGGGTCTTGAAGCGCTGGAACTCCTCGAACGGGCTCAGCCACGGGTTGCGGTAGTCCAGCCCGACCACATAGCCGATCGAGACCTTGCCGCCGTCGGCGTGGTACAGGAACGCGCCGCCGTAGGTATCGTCGTCCAGCGGCCAGCCGGCGGCATGCACCACCAGCCCCGGCTCGTGCTTGGCCGGGTCGATCTGCCACAGCTCCTTGATGCCGATGCCATAGGACTGCGGATCCTTGCCTGCATCGAGCTTGAAGCGGCTGATCAGCTGGCGGCCGAGGTGGCCGCGCGCGCCTTCGGCGAAGATCGTGTAGCGCGCATGCAGCTCCATGCCGCGCTCGAAGTTCGGGCCCGGCGTGCCGTCCTTGTGGATGCCCATGTCGCCGGTGGCCACGCCCATCACCGCGCCGTTGTCGTCGTACAGCACCTCGGCGGCGGCGAAGCCGGGGAAGATCGCCACTTCCAGCGCCTCGGCCTGCTGCGCCAGCCAGCGCGTCACCTCGCCCAGGCTGACGATGTAGTTGCCGTGGTTCTGGAAGCACTCGGGCAGCAGCCAGTTGGGAGTGGCCTTGGCGCCGGTGGCGTCCAGGAACAGGAACTCGTCGCGGGTCACCGCCTGCTTCAGCGGTGCGCCCTTGGCCTGCCAGTCGGGGAACAGCTCGGCCAGCGCACGCGGGTCCATCACCGCGCCGGACAGGATGTGCGCACCCGGCTCGGAGCCCTTCTCCAGCACGCACACCGACAGTTCCTGGCCCTTCTCCACTGCCAGCTGGCGCAGGCGGATGGCGGTGGCCAGGCCGGCCGGGCCGGCGCCGACGATCACCACGTCGAACTCCATCGCTTCGCGCGGCGGAAGGGCGGAGGAGGCTTCAGTATTCATGCGGGGACTCTTGGCTGGGGCCGGCGACGGCGTGGCGACGGGCTGAACGCCCATTTTCACCGACCCGGCGGCGATGTTCCAATCCGCGGGGAATCAGGGGCCGTGGCCGCTGCCGCTGCCGCATGACCGGGGCGGTGCGTCAGGCGCTGTCGCGTGGCCCGTGTTCCTTGAGAAACTCGACGATGGCAGGTGGCATCGGGCGGCATCCGCACGCCGCGGCGTGCGCCAGGTGCCAGGCGACGCGCTGCTGGAACGTGGCATTGCGTGGCATGCGGTTGTGCTCATGCCAGGCTTTGTTGGTCGTTCCCATCGTAAGCCTCCATGGCGGCCGGAAGCGCGCCGATCACGACCGCGCCGGCGGCGGGCAGGCCCACGAGCACCGCGCTGAGCACTTCCTGGCGCGATGCCCCCTGCGCCTTTGCCGACAGTACGTGGAACGGAATGCCGGAGCTGTTGCCGGTGGCGGCGAGCACTGCGATATAGGCCAGCTCGGCGGTCTTGCCGTCCAGCGCGCCGCTGCCATCCAGTGCGTCGGCGACCCCGCGCCAGGCGCCGGCGACGGCAGGCGCTTCACGCATGAACATGGCAAATGCTTTCGATACGCTCATGGAACCTTCCTGTGGAGGCGTCGCGCCGCGCAACGCCTGGGCGCATCGGCATGATATCGGCATCGTCGACGGCATGAGGTCCCGCCGGACCCCGTCGCCGCCATCGTCATCTGCCGGGGAGCCGCCGGGTGGGAATCTCCGGCGTGTGCCGGTGCCGCGCCGCCATTGCCGGCCGCCATGGATGGGAGCTTTCCCGGGGGCGCGTGCACGGACCTCGAACCCTGCCTCCGGTGCGATCCAAGGCAGGCAGCTCCCTCGGGGATGCCGACGAAGCGCGCGGCCGGGGCCAGCATTGCCTGGACATGCAACGGCGTCCGCGCGGAGCGGCGCCAGCGGGGGCGGCTGCACCGGCCGGTGCACGCCAGAGCGGTGCGGCCGGTGGGCCGGAAAGTCAGGCCGTCCTGTCCTGCGGAACCAACGGCCTGGCCATGAATACATTGAACGCCGTGGCCGTGTACTCGCCGAACGGGCCGCACCAGGCAAAGCCATTGCGCAGGTACAACGCGTGGGCGGCGGCGAACGGCGCACCGGTTCCGGTTTCAAGGTACAGGCGGGTATACCCCCTGTCGCGTGCCGCGCGGAAGATCTCGTCCAGTACCGCCTGGCCGACGCCACGACGAAGGAACGCCGGCCGCGTGCGCATCGACTTGATCTCGCCGGCGTTGTCGCCCAGCGCCTTCAGTGCGCCGCAGCCGCACAGCTGGCCGTCCAGCCACGCCGACCAGAAGGTGATTCCCGGGGCGCGCAGGCTGTCGAGCGCCAGCGCATGGACGTGGCCTGCGGGGGTATTGCCGTGCATGCCGGCCAGGTGCTCGGTGACGAGCGCCTGGACCTGCGGCGAGGACAGGTCGTCGGGGCGGACGATGATCGACATGGTGGGTGTCTGCGTTGTCGGGTGCTGCGACCGATGGTGTGGAACGTGGCACCGGCCCGGCTGGCGTATCAGCCCTGTCAGGCCAGAAGCACTGCCTCGGCGATCAGCCGGTCGAGCCGGCGCACGTCGATGCCCTTGTTGAGGTTGACCTTGATGTGGCCCGCCTTGGTCCACAACTCGATCTCCGAGTTGAAGTTGAAGATGCCGTGCCCGTTCTCGGACGACCACATGTAGATGGACGAATACGGCAACGAATAGATCTCCACCTTCTTGCCGGTGAAGCCCTGGGCATCCCTGACGATCAGGCGCTTGTTGGTAAAGATAGCCGCGTCGCGGAAGGTCTTGTATGCGGCGATTGCCGTTTCACCGGCGACCAACAGCTCATGCACGTCATTCGGGACCGGGCATTCGGACACCAGGGTCCACGCCAGGATTGCGGCGGTTTCCGCCATTGCCTGTTTCTCCTTGGGTAGCAGCCGCGCGGGTATCGCGCCGCATGCAAGTGCGCGCTGCGTTAGCCGATTTCGACCCGCTTGAGCGGGGTGCCGACGATGCTCCCGTCCGCGCGCCGGTCGAGCTTGAGGAGCAGCACGAACGAGGTCAGGGTGCTGCCGATCTCGCGCGGATGCGCGCTGCGGTCCTTCGCCTCGATGAAGTAGCACCACGGCTCGTAGCCCTGCTCGAACACCAGTGCCAGCTTCGCATCCTGGTCATTCCTGGCCGGCGACTTGCCGCCGTGCTCGTTGATGCCCCACTCCGGCCCCTGGACGAGGTAGGCCTTCGCGCCATCGTGCGTGCAGCTGTTGTCGGTCCAGATGCTGAAATACACCTTGCGCTCGGAATCGTTGACCCCGCACCAGCTCCACACGGTGTTCAACTGCACTGCACCCAGACGATCCATCAGCTGCGAGCGGTTCTGGGGTCTGGCCATGTCGTTCCTAGGATGCGCAGCGGGTATCGAGCCGCGTGCCGCGGCAACCGGCCGAGTATGGCCGCTCGCAAAGGCATTGTGAATCAGGAAACCCCTGCGCCGGTTGCTGCATTGCATGGCGCTGCCGCACCCGCCTGACCCGCCCGGGGTCGGCAAGGAAATGGGGCGAACGCCGGCGTTCGGGGAAGGTCTTTCGCGTGGGACCTGATGCCAGAACATCGCTGGGCGTGAAGCAATGCCGGTTTGGACAAGCCGTCGCCTCGCCGCCATGGGGCTCCAGAAGCGCGTGAACCAGGAGCCGGGCGCGTGCGATCCAGCGGCCAGCAAACGCGGCAACCGGTGCCGCAGCGATAGAGACGCCATCCCCGAAGATCCGTCTGGTACCAGCGGCGGAGGTGCCGGAGCTTCCCGCCAGCGTGCTGGATGGCGAGCGTCACATGCCAGCTCCTACAGCATTCGCTGCCTGGACATCCGCGTCGTCTCCTGGGCAGTCCGGGTCTTGAACCAGGCCGGGCTGCGAGGCGGCACCGGCCCGGATGAACTCTCAGGCATCAACACGCACCCGCCCGATGCGGCCCAGATGAGTGAACTTGAACCCATCGGAATACTTGAGGCCATAGCCCAGCGCGCGATCAAAGCCGATATGGGCCACCCAAATGATACCTGCGGTGATCGCGATGGGGATGGACAGGACAGCTCCCGCAACGAGCACGGCCAATGCGCCGACAAGTGAGTGCGCCAGGTTGTATGCGATGGCGCCCACCCTTGACCCCGCAAGATAGCCGGCAAGGGACAGGTCCGGAGCAAGAAAAAACAAGGCAAAGATGCCCCAGCCGTGGCCATGCTTCGCATAAGCAAGAAAACTGGCCGCCAGAATGCACAGGCCTTCAAGTCGAAGCAGAACCCGAACACCGCCTGACACTGCATTTGTCATGAATTCATCCCGATGCCAAACGTCGCGATCATGCGCTTGCGACGTGAACTGCGTTGCCAGGGTGTCCAGGCGGATCGCCACATGCGAGCCTGCCATACAGCGCCGAATCGGATATGACGCCATTGACCTCCCAGCGCTGCCTCAACACCCCTTCCAGTGAAAACCCGAGCTTTTCCAGCGCTCTTGCCGAGGATCTGTTGTCTGGATCAATCTCGGCTTCAATACGCCGCAGGCCCAAAGAGCGGAATGCATACTGGATCAGCGCCTCTGCCGCCTCGCCGATGTAGCCTTTCCCCCAGCAAGGGCGTGCGAGGGCAAAGCCGATCTCCGCCCGTTTTGACTCCATGTGATAACTGGAAAGCATGCATTTTCCAGCCAGCCCGCCGGTTGATTTCAAATGCACACCGAGCACAAGTGCGCGTTGGTGCCGCATTGATTCGCAGCTCTCATTGATGAAATCAAGCGAGTCCTGCGTCGTGGTCCAGGGTGCGGTATTCCAGTACCGCATGGTCTCCGGGTCTGAGCAGATCTCCAGCAGGCTCCGTGAATCAGCAGCCACCAAGGGCTTCAATAGCAATCGCTCGGTTTCGATCACGGGGAAGAACAATTCTTCTGACATCTATCTCTCTATCTGCAATGCCGGGTGCACGCGTTGAGCCGGGCGACAAGGCGGGGCTTGGCTTGGATGAACTTTCAGGCGGTGGGCTATTGGCGAGCAGCAGCCACCGCCTGTTGGTGGAGCTCCGCCAGATCTGTGGCGGACATCGCCAGCAGCGCATTGTAGGCTGGCTCAGTGGCGGCTTTGTCGCCGGTGCCCTCTCCGTAGAGAATGATGCCGTCTCCATCCGGCTGGATGATGAAGAAGAACGGGCTTGCAGGGTTGGGGGCGCCCGCCGCCACAACAACCGACCGGCCATCTGCACAGGCGTAAACGGCCCAGTCATTCCCGCCCAGGTGCTTCGTTGCAGGACCGGTTTGGCATTGAAGCTCAGCCTGTCCAGCCTGTGGTTCGGGCAGCGAAGCAGCATCGGCTAGGGCGAATTGTCTGGCGTCGGACCACAGGGCCACAAGATCAGCGATCAGAGCAATGCCCGGACAGGTGATATGCACGCCTTGTGCTGGTGCAACAGCCAGGCGAGCCCTGGCTGCTCCGGCCAGCGTGAGCCGCAGCGCCGAACACAACGGACGCGTGCGTGGCGGTCGAACGGCAGGGCGCGAAACATGTGATGGGTGCAACCGTATGCAGTGGCGCAATCGAGGTCGTTGTGACCAGGAGTTCGTGCGGACCAGCGGGGCACATCGCGCAAACGCGCTGTAAGATGCCATGCGTGGTCGTGCACACGATGGCAGCCACGCTCGCCCGGCGAGTGCAGCACACAACCAGCACAAGACTCTGGCCATGCGGCCAAGCACTCGAATCAGGTCGATTCACGAAGCGGCTTCTGCCTGGCTGACAGAGGGCGTGCTGCGATAGGCGAGCATGACGAAGGCAAGGCCCGAGGCCACCGATATGATCCCTCGAGGCCAGGAGAGTACCCCGCGGCTGCCCCCCAAAGTCGAAATTCACAGGCCAGGCAGCGTGGCAACTGCTAGAGCCGTAGCCGGACCCGCAAGACGGAACCTCAAAGCAAGCCAAAGCACAGGAAGGAGCGCCTTGACCGGGATGTCAGGCTGCATGTGCGTTCACGAAGACCTGCCCGGTGCAGCGATGGGTTGCGTGTCACAGCCCGCCGTTCGGCTGCGCTGCATCAGAAGACAAGGGCAAGGAGCCAAGACAGGAGTCGAAATGCAGCCCAGCAAAGCGCGAACAAGGCTGCCAGTGCCAGGATGGAATTGATCCATGCTGCTGTTACGCCAGTTGCCCTGGCCAGCTTTCGCCCTATGGCTGATCGGGCAAGATCAGAGCCGCTGCGAGTGAGGATGTTGTCCTTGCCCCTTACATGAATCTCAAGGGCTATGGGGACCGCCAGTCCACATACCGCAAACAGAAGAATGAACCACATGCGCTACTCCTTCGCAATCAACGCAAGCGCGTACGCACCCATGAGGACGTATGCAATAAAGGAACATCCAAGCGTCCACCACCAGTTGGGCGTGCCGGATTCCGTGTCGGCCACGCCCATGGCCGACAGGACTGTCGCGACAAGGCTGCTGATCAAGAGAAGAAACAGGAGTGCTATGTGTTGGCCACGCACATCAACGCCTATCGCTGATGCGAAACCGAGAAACGAGATGTGCTGCAGGCCCGGAAAGAGAATGGTTGCGGTGACGATCTGAAGCGCGAGACAGGTCAAGGCACCGCCGAAGACCAGGACGCTGAGGTCGTAGGCATTCTTGTCGTATCTGAAATCGCGTGTGGTGAGGTATCCGATGCACGCCTTGAGCAACACGCCGATGTATGCAACAAGAAGGACAACCCATCCATGAGACTTGATGGGCTGCATCAGGTTCGCGCTCGCGAGCGCGTACGGCCCTCCGACTAGCGCAGCTCCGATGAAGAGCATAGTGAGCGCCAAGTGTGACTTGCTTCTCTTTACGGATGCGGGCGCTGACATAAGTTCGCTTCCTGCGGTTGAATGGGCAAGCGTATCGTGGAGAAGAGCGCGTGACGCGTGACGCCGGAATCAAGCCGCCTTCCGAAGCAGGGTCGGCTTGACCTGATTGCTAGGGACCTGGTGATGGGTCATTGGCGTCTGTGTCTGTGCTGGGCGAACTCCCGGGATTGGTGGAGCGAACCAGCATGCCGGTGCCGATCAAGGGCAGGCAAAGGCCCTCAAGTACTTTGGCGAAAATAACGAACGTGTCGCCGGAAGTATTTCTTGGACGCATCAGCAGAAGCATGGCGACGATAGCTAATGCCATGACCATGAACAAGAAGAGCATGCCCGAGAGGACCAGCAGCCACCGGATATTTAACCGCTTCGTCTTCCATCCATTTCTCCATGATTCTGCAACGCGGCTGCTCAGGCGTCCCACTCCTAGGCCAGGCCGCACCGCAAAGGGGTATCAGTATGGACGAATTACTAGACCGAAATCCCAGCCCACCGCAGGAATACGCCGATGATCTCCTGGAGCTTGAGTGGGCCGCCAGCGGCAATGAACTTGTTGTTCTCCACCTTGCAGAAGATCCACTCGCCGCCGCTTGTCTCGGCTTCTTCAAGCATCCCGTAGTGAACCGGTTCGAAAGGCTTGTCCTCTAGCTCCGTATCGGCAAGGTCGATCTCCAGGCACCAACCGGGATTGTCGAGGGTTTCTATACGGACTCCGTAGGTGTGCTCCCAATCTTCATCGCACTGTTGGAGATACCACTGCTGGAGTAGAGCAAGACTGTCCATTACGGCTTCGCGCCTGAGCTTGGCCGGGCCGCGAGGGGGTATCGGTGAACCATCAGCCACCACTCCTCGCAGCCTCCAGGGCCAACGGAAGGTAGTGGGCCAGCGCCTTTGCCTTGATGTCATCTGCCGAATGCAGCTTGAGGTGCCTTCGACCTTTGCCGCCGCCTTCCAGGTGGCCGGCAGTGTCCTTGATCCTGGCGCCGCTGCCAAATTCAACCGAGACATGCTGCTTGTAGGCGAAGACGCCACAGAACTGCACACCTGAGGCGAAGAGAATGCCGCCGTATTTGACCTCCTCGGTCACGGACGGAATGGTCTCCCTGACGAGCTTGCGAACGGACTCAACCAATGAGAATTGTTCGTCGCCGAGCAGGCGAACGTCATCCAGGAGTTCTTTGACGGACTTCGTGGCCATGATGTGCTACCTGACTGTGGAATCAATCCGACCCGTGGGGCGGGATGGGCTCGAATGAACGGTTGGGCTTCAAGTCATGTCCTTGATTCGTTGAACCCAGGTGTCGCCTGGAAACAACTCACCCCACAGGGCAGCCAGTTCTTTCGCTTTCTCTGGATTTTCTGCGGCGATCTCAAAAAACCTGAGCTTCGGTTCGAGCCCGCCCTCTCCACGATGACTCCCTTCAAAGTCCTTTGGATCGAATTGAGAAACGAAATCCTTCGGCAATCTGTGCGGGAAGAGAGCCTTAAGTGCGGCTGCCTTGTTCTTCAGGGCCGTCGGGTTCTTTTCAGACAGGACTATTTCCGCTGCCTTCAACTCGAACTGTGCAATGGCTGACTTCTCCTGTGACTCCCGCTGCAGCCGTGATTGTTCTGCCTGGTTCCGGATGCCTAATGCGAAGGTTATGGCTGCGACCATCAGGGGGACCATGAATGCCGCACCGCTGATCCATGCCTTCTGCCGCTCTACGTGGAGCTTTTCCATCTCTATGCGTTTTTCGAACTCAAATTTCTGCATCTCGATCTGAGTATCTGCCCCTGGTGGCTGCGCTGCCGCGCTCTGGGCGCGTATGGAGAACGGCGAGAGCGCGAGCATGGTGGCGAGGAGTATCGTCTTGAATTTCATCGTGATCTCTCAATTGAAGCCTGACGTCTGAACCAAGCCGTTCTGCGAAGCGGCGTTCGCCTGAATGAAATGTCAGGTGCCGGCCCCGCCGGGCCACACCTTGTCAACAAGATCTCCAATCTCCATTGGCTCATCACGCCCCTCCATTGCCTTGCTCCATTCCGGCGGATCAGGGAAACCCTTCGCTGGTGGCGCGCCCCAAAGTGACGATTTGAGTGCAAATACCACCACGCCGTTTCTTGCCTCGAATGCGGGCACGGCCAAAATGGCCGTCCGGAGTCTGGCCGCAACTGGCTCCGGAAGCGCAGGATTGAAGTCAAGCCAGACCATGGACTGGCCGCCGGGACGCACTGCAAGGACAAGGTATCCGCTAGCTGGAGTAGGAGTTGTATCCGACAAGGCCTCCCCAGCCGAGGACTGAACTGCCTTGACGTAGCCCGCCAAAGACTCGATTGACGTAACCCGCTCTTTGAGAACGAATTCGGGCTGCAGCAATACCATGCCTTCCGTGCGATACGGAGTTGCTGCGAAAGCCGCAAAAGTGAGAATGGCTGCTGTTAGACCTACGAGGAGCTTCATGCTGGCACCTGCCGCCTGAGTTAAGCCGCGCCGCGCGTTAGCATCGGCTTGAGTGAATTATCAGGCCCCAAAGCGATCCATTATGGACCTGCATGCCGGCAGTGCCACGGGGCGAGCCCAGTCTGTGGCAGAGCGCAGTTCCGGCTCAAGTGCTGCAAGGGCATTTGCTGCCCAATGTTCACGAACACGACCGATCGGCAGAGCTTCCGTTTCAGACCGGATCACATTGAAGGTCAGGAAATCTGGATCGTTGTCTGGAACTTCAACGGCTGCGCTTAAGCCGTCGAGGAGATGGCAGCCTTCAAGCACGGGCATAGAGCCTGATATCACGAGCGTGGCGATCTCCGCTGCCCTCGCACGGCAGGAAAGCACGTATTCCTGATGGCTCATGCGATCTGTCATGTGGAGTCTGGTGCCTGAGTCAAGTCGAGCCACGAAGCGCCTTTGGTTTGAATGAATCGTTGGGCCTCATGCGCGATTCGCGAGAGAGACCTTTCGAAGCCAGATGTCCACGGCTCGAGCGACATCATTGCACGAAGCAAGGTAGGGCTCGACACCGGCAAGGCCGCGAGGGGCAAAGGTCTCAACAGGGAAGTGACACCTTCTCATGAGGCCTCACACCTGAGTTGAGCCGGCCCGCGAAGCGGGTTCGGCCTGAATGACCTGCCGGCCCGCAACACCGCATGTGGACCAATAATTGATCGGGATGGGCGCGCCGCCAACGGATGGCCATGACTATGCCGCCAAGAGCAGTGTGGATAGCGGATACGTGGTGGCGACCAGTTGGAAAATGGCCATGCCGTCTCTCCGTTGCTCCTGGCCGCATGGGCGGAACATGAACATGTACCAGAAGATAAAGCCGAAAAGCGGGCCGCTGGGTACAGGCAATGCGACGAGCAGGGTATTCGACCCGTTGCGGCTATGCATTTATCGGGCCCATGCCAGAACTGATCTATGCCGCGAAGCGGCGTTGGCTTGGACGAATTTTCACGGCCCGTGTCCGGCTGCCGCGTAATTGCCCTCGCGGAACTCGGGATCCTCTGAGATGAATCAGCGGGCACAGTGACAAGGGCGGCCGTGACCGATGCGTGCCCCTGCCGGAATCCCTGCGTGGGCGCCTGCTGCGGCAGCGCGGGCGGGCGCTGGTGCTGCAGGGCCAGGATCCGGCCGGCGGCAATGGCCGGGTCCACCCGCCACACGCGTCGGCACGCAAATACCCCGGTGCCGATGGCGGACCGGGTTGGCCGTACCTGTTTCCTTTCCGGCGCGTATCCGTCGATCTACGCAGTGGCCGTGCCGGGCGCCAGCACGTAGCTGAGAAAACCCGAGGCGGGCCATCTAAGGTTGCGCCCGCGCGTGCGCGCATCGCCAAGCCCGCCACCCACTGCGCGTTGCGGCATCCGTTCGCCATGCACCTGCTGGAGGCCGGCCACGGTATCCGCACGGTGCCGGCGCTGCCGGGCCACTGGGAGGTGGCGAGCACGCAGATCTGCACGCATGTGCTCGGCCGTGGCACCGGCGGTCTGCCCAGTCCGTTGGACCGATTGCCGGGCGCCGTAAAGCCGATCTGAGCGGGCCCGGGCGTGGCCTCAGCCGTCCAGCAATGCCTTGTCGCGCACGGCGCCCTTGTCCGCACTGGTCGCCAGCAGCGCGTACGCCTTCAACGCGGTGCTGACCTTGCGCGGGCGTGGCTGTGCCGGCTTCCAGCCGTGCGCGGCCTGCTCGTTGCGGCGGCGTGCGAGTTCGGCGTCGTCCACCAACAGGTGGATGCCACGCTGCGGAATGTCGATGCGGATGCGGTCGCCGTCGCGGACCAGGCCGATGCTGCCGCCGGCGGCGGCCTCCGGCGAGCAGTGGCCGATGCTCAGGCCCGAGGTGCCGCCGGAGAAACGGCCGTCGGTGAGCAGCGCGCAGGCCTTGCCCAGCCCTTTGGACTTCAGGTAGCTGGTGGGGTAGAGCATTTCCTGCATGCCGGGGCCGCCCTTGGGGCCTTCGTAGCGGATCACCACCACGTCGCCGGCCTGCACCTCGTTGCCGAGGATGCCCTTCACCGCGGCATCCTGGCTTTCGTAGACGCGGGCGCTGCCTTCGAACACGTGGATGGATTCGTCCACGCCAGCGGTCTTGACCACGCAGCCGTCGGCGGCGAGGTTGCCGTACAGCACCGCCAGGCCGCCTTCGCTGGAGAAGGCATGGGCGACGTCGCGGATGCAGCCGTCGGCACGGTCGGTGTCCAGCGACGGCCAGCGCGTGCTCTGGCTGAAGGCCACCTGGGTGGGAATGCCCGCCGGGCCCGCCTTGTAGAACTCATGGGCCGCCGCGTCCTGCACCTGGGTCACGTCCCAGCGTGCGATGGCGTCGCCCAGGGTGCGGCTGTGCACGGTCGGCACGTCGGTGTGCAGCAGCCCGCCGCGCGCGAGTTCGCCGAGGATGGCCATGATGCCGCCGGCACGGTGCACGTCCTCGATGTGGTACTTCTGCGTGTTCGGCGCCACCTTGCACAGCTGCGGCACGCGCCGCGACAGGCGGTCGATGTCGCGCAGGTCGAAGGCCACTTCCGCTTCCTGCGCGGCGGCGAGCAGGTGCAGGATGGTGTTGGTCGAGCCGCCCATGGCGATGTCCAGGGTCATCGCGTTCTCGAACGCCTCGAACGTGGCGATGCCGCGCGGCAGCGCGCTGGCGTCCTCGCCGCCGTACCAGCGGTGGCACAGCTCCACCACCAGCCGCCCCGCACGCTTGAACAGCGCCTCGCGGTCGCTGTGGGTGGCCACCACGGTGCCGTTGCCCGGCAGCGACAGGCCCAGCGCTTCGGTCAGGCAGTTCATCGAGTTGGCGGTGAACATGCCGCTGCACGAGCCGCAGGTCGGGCAGGCGCTGCGCTCGATCGCGGCCACCTGGGCATCGCTGACCGATTCGTCGCCGGCCGCGACCATCGCGTCGATCAGGTCGAGCTTGTGCTCGGCCAGCCGGGTCTTGCCGGCTTCCATCGGCCCGCCGGAGACGAACACCACCGGGATGTTCAGCCGCAGTGCGGCCATCAGCATGCCGGGGGTGATCTTGTCGCAGTTGGAGATGCACACCAGCGCGTCGGCGCAGTGCGCGTTGACCATGTACTCGACCGAGTCGGCGATGATCTCGCGGCTGGGCAGCGAGTACAGCATGCCGTCGTGGCCCATCGCGATGCCGTCATCCACGGCGATGGTGTCGAACTCCTTGGCCACGCCGCCGGCCGCCTCGATCTCGCGCGCCACCAGCTGGCCGAGGTCCTTCAGGTGCACGTGCCCGGGCACGAACTGGGTGAAGGAATTGGCCACGGCGATGATCGGCTTGTGGAAGTCGCCATCGGTCATGCCGGTGGCGCGCCACAGGGCGCGGGCGCCGGCCATGTTGCGGCCGGCGGTGGAGGTTTTCGAGCGGTAGTCGGGCATGGGGAAGGCAACGGAACGCAATGCCATCGATTCTGCATGAAGAACCCGGTTGCTGTTGCAACCATCGCGGCGCGTACGCCGGTGCCGGCGTGTGGCCTGCCAGGCCTGCGCCGGCCCGGGCTGGCCCGTCGGCCCGGCCTTTACCTGAAACGGCGTTCAGGTTGGTGGCGCGGCCGATTTCCGCCTGCATGGCCGGATCGGGCATCATTCGGGGACGACTTTCATGGGGCTACGACGATGAAGCGATCCAGGACCACCGCGCTGCTGCTGATGAGCACCGCGCCGCTGCTGTTCACTGCCTGCCAGAAGGAGGAATCCGTGCAGGTGCAGGAAGGGCTGTACACCTCGGTGGAAGCCTGCAGCGAAGCCACCGGTGATCCGTCCGCCTGCCGCACGGCCTTTGCCGCCGCGCAGCAGCAGGCCGCCGACGCCGCGCCCAAGTACGCCAGCAAGGAAGAGTGCGCCAAGGAGTACCCGGCCGAGCAGTGCGTGCAGCAGCACACCAGCGCCGGCACCTCGTTCATCGGCCCGATGATGATGGGTTTCTTCATGTCGCAGATGCTCAACGGCGGCCGCGCCGGGGCGGTGGCCGCGCCGCCGGCCGCGCAGCCGGCGTTCAAGGACAACGCCAATGGCTGGGCCAAGCCGGCCGGTACCGGCGGCATGAACACCGCCAGCGGCATCGGCGCGGGCAAGGCCGGGCTGGCACCGGTCAGCAGCGAGCCCAACCGCGCCGTCACCGCCAGCCGCGGCGGCTTCGGCGCGCGCAGCGGCAGCCGTACCACGGTCGGCGGTTGATGCAGTGAGGCGGGTAGCCATTGCCGAGCGCTCCAACTGGCGCGCGCGCGCGGCCGAGGCGGGGTTCCGTTTCCACACCATCGACGGCGCGCCGTACTGGGACGAGACCGCGTACTACGCCTTCACCCTGCGACAGATCGAGAACGACCTGGAAGACCCCAGCGCCGAGCTGCACGCGATGGCGCTGGACCTGGTCGGCGACGTGGTCGCCAGCGAGGAGCTGATGGAGCGGCTGGCGATCCCGGCGCCGTTCCGCGACTGGATCGCCGAGAGCTGGCGCCGCCGCGACCCGCACCTGTACGGCCGCCTGGACTTCGCCTACGACGGCAATGGCCCGGCCAGGCTGTACGAGCTGAACTACGACACCCCGACCTCGCTGTACGAGGCGTCGTTCTTCCAGTGGCAATGGCTGGAGGACCAGCGCAACCGCGGCGCGCTGCCGCAGCAGGCCGACCAGTTCAACTCCTTGCACGAGGCCCTGGTCGAGCGCTTCGCCGAGCTGTCGGCGCAGCTGCCGCCACCGCTGTATTTCAGCGCGGTGGGGGCCTCCGAGGAGGACCAGGGCACGGTGGCCTACCTGCGCGACTGCGCGGCGCAGGCCGGCCTGCACGGCGCGGCCATCGCCATCGAGGACATTGGCCTGTCGGCCGACGGCCGCTTCACCGACCTGGACGACGTGGTGATCGGCAGCCTGTTCAAGCTGTATCCGCTGGAAGACCTGATGCGCGAGGAATTCGGCGCGGCATTGCCCGGTTCCGGCGTGCGCCTGCTGGAACCGGCGTGGAAGGCGGTACTGAGCAACAAGGGCATCCTGCCGCTGCTGTGGCAGCGCTACCGCGGCCACCCCAACCTGCTTGAAGCGCACTTCGACGACGGCAGCGCGCTGCCGGCGGGCTGGGTGCGCAAGCCGCTGCACTCGCGCGAAGGCGCCAACGTCGCCATGCACATGAGCGATGGCCGCTGGCAGGAGAGCGAAGGCCCCTACGCCGGGCCGTGCATCGTGCAGGCGTTCCATCCGCTGCCGGCATTCGACGGCAACTACCCGCTGGTCGGCAGCTGGGTGGTGGGCGACCGCGCCTGCGGCATCGGCGTGCGCGAGGACGACAGCTGCATCACCCGCGACAGCGCCCGTTTCCTGCCGCACGCCATCGTCGACGACGCCCCGGCCGGCAATACCCGCATCTACGTCTGAGCCCCCGCGCATTGCCGCAGGCCCGCCCCGCCATCGCGCGGGGCCGGGCGTCGCCCGTGCGCGGAATGCCCCGGAAGGCAGCGGCGTGGTCGCGCGCAACCGTAAAACAGGGGCGGAAAACCTAATGAAAAACGCGGTTTCGCGAAAAATGTAGTGATTGACTTCGCGCTTCAGCGAAGCTCAAATCCCGCTGCCAATTCATGAATACACCGGCGCCGTTGGGGAGAACGGCGCCGCGTGCCAGGGCACCCATCCCCTCTGCATGAAGGAACCCTGATGTTCGACAAGACGCTTTTCGCCGGCACGCTGCTGGCGGCCCTCGCGTTTGCACCGGCGGCCCAGGCCCAGGACCTGGTCTTCACCCTGAAGAACGGCACCTCCGCGGTGATGACCTACTTCCATACCTCGCCGGCCGGCGTGGACGACTGGGAGGAAGACGTGCTCGGCTCCGATGTACTGGGACCGGGCGAGTCCGTGCGGGTCACCATTGCCGATGGCCGCAGCCAGTGCGTGTACGACATGCGCTTCGAGTTCGACGAGGATTCGGGGCTGGACATCACCGAAGACACGCAGGACCTGTGCAAGCTCGGCTCCTACACGATCCACGAGTGATTGCCGCGGCTGGCGGGTCCACCAGGACCTGCCAGCGCTGCCCGCGCGCGCTTACAGCAGCCCGTCGCGCTTGACCGCCAGGTAGCGTTCCACCAGCGCCCCGGGCAGCTCCTCGGCGGTGACGTCCAGCACCATCACCCGGTGGCTGCGCAGCGCCTCGTGCGCGGCGGCGCGCTGCTGCAGGTAGCGGGCGATGGCACCGGCCTGCACCGCGTCGGGCAGGGTATCGGCACCACGTGCCAGGGCATCGTCCAGCTCGCGCTCGCGCAGGCTGGCCACGCACACCAGGTGCCGCTTCTGCAGCAGGCGCACGGCGGCCAGCAGGTCCTCGATGTCCTCGTCGCGCACGTTGGTGACCAGCATCACCAGGCAGCGACGCGACTGCCGCAGCGACAGCCCGGTGGCCGCTGCGAGGTAGTCGGTGGCCACCGGTTGCGGCTGCAGGTCGAAGCTGGCGCGCAGCAGCGTGTCGATCGCGCCGAGCCCGCGCTGCGGCGCCACCCAGCGGCTTTCGCCGCCGCTGGCGAATAGGCCCACGCCGTCGCCCTGGCGCAGGGCCAGGTAGGACACCACCAGCGACGCGTTGAGCACGTGGTCGAAATGCGACAGCCCGCCCTCGTCAGCCAGCATCCGCCGGCCGGTGTCGATCATCATCACCAGCTGCTGGTTCTTTTCGTCCTGGTACTCGCGCGAGATCAGCTTGCGCGCGCGCGAGGTGGCCTTCCAGTCGATCTGCCGCAGGCTGTCGCCGACGCGGTACTCGCGCATCTGGTGGAAATCCGTGCCTTCGCCACGCCGCCGCTTCAGGTGTGCGCCGACCAGGCGCGAGGCCATTTCCGCGCTGAGCAGGGCCAGCCGGGTCAACGGCACAAAATTCGGATAGACCCGCACCGTCTGCTGCGGCGCGACCACGCGTGAATGCCGCCACAGCCGCAGCGGCGAATGCAGGCGCAGCTGCACGCCGGCGAAATCGAACATGCCGCGGGCGCCGGGCGTGAAGTGGTAACTGAAGCGCGATTCGCTGGCCCGCGCCATGCGCAGCGTGCGAGGCAGCCCGCGCATGGCCCAGCCGCCGGGCACCAGGTCGAATACGTCCACGCGTTGCCGGCCGAAGCTGTCCAGCTGCAGCCAGGTCTCGCGCTCGACGCCCAGCGCCAGGGTCTCGGGCAGCTCGCGCCGCACGCTGGGCGTGGGCCGGCGCCACAGCCACAGCGCGTCGGCCACGGCGGGCACGGCGATCGCGCAGGCGGCCGCGATCCAGGCGGTGGTGGGCAGCCAGTGCAGGGCGACGGCGATGCCGAGCAGGCCCCATGCGGCCAGCAGTGCGATCAACAGCGGGGCGGGCCTCATGCGGTGGCCCTCATGCCGGGGCCGTTGACTGCAGGTAGATGCGCAGGCGCGAAGATTCTGGCGGTTGCGGTTGCTTTTGGTTTTTGACTGTCAGGGTCCCCTTCCGCAGCGACGGAGCCAGTGGGAAAAACCCGAAGGGCGGCGTGCAGGGATGCACGCCGTTTTTCTACGGGACATGGATGTCGCGTAGAAAAATCCCGCTGGTGGAGTGGACCCGGCGCGCTTAGCGCGTCGGGCGCGCAGGCAGGGCGTGCTTTCTTTTGGCTAGCTTTTCTTTGCACGGGCAAAGAAAAGTAGCTCGCGCCCCGAAGGGGAGCGAAAGCTCTTGATTCTGTCCCTGCCATTGCCTTGGCTTTCCTGAAGCAAAACGATAGCAGCCCAGGCATGGAGCTGAAGCGGAAGCTAGAAGGCAAGGCTTTCACTCCTGCTTCGCAGGAGCGAGTTACTTCTCTTTGCTCGTGCAAAGAGAAGTAACCAAGAGAAACACGCGCCGGACGCGATCCGACGCGGCTACGCCGCATCGGTTCCCTGCGCGCCTCGCGTGCCGAGGGGACGGCGCACAACTCGCTCCGCTCAGACACGTGCGCCTCTTCGCCCCTCGTCCCGCTGCGGTGCTCGGCCCGCTCTACGGCGACAAGGGTCAAAAGCCGGGAGGCAAAAGCAAAATCACGGGCAACGGCAACGGCAACGGCAACGGCAACGGCCACAGCTACAGCCACAGCCACAGCCACAGCTACAGCCACAGCCACAGCCACAGCAACGGCAACAGCAACAGCAACAGCAACAGCAACAGCAACAGCAACAGCAACAGCAGTTCCTACGGGTGCGGCCGCGGCAATGGGCGAATGCACCGCAATGACGGCAACAGCAGCCCACCCCGGGCCCGCCCATCGCGCCGGGTACGCAGGTGCCGGGATCCAGGCCGCCTGGCCGCCACGCAGGCTCACTTGCGCGGTGCCTCCACCTTGGCCAGCAGCGCGGTCAGCGCGTCGTCCGCCGACTGCCCCTCGATCTGCAGCTCCGGTGCCAGCGCGATGCGGTGCCGCAGGGCCGGCCTGGCGATCTCGCGCACGTCGTCGGGGGTGACGAAATCGCGCCCGGCCAAGACCGCCTGCGCGCGCGCCGCGCGTACCAGCGCCAGGCTGCCACGCGGGCCGGCGCCCAGCGCGATGCCCGGCCATTTGCGGGTAGCGGCGACGATGCGCACCGCGTAGTCGATCACCTGCGGGTCCACGATGATCGCCGCCACCGCCTGCTGCAGGGCCACCACGTCGGCGCCGCTCATCACCCGCGGCACCTGCGACAGGTCGAAATCGCTGGCGCTGCGGCCGGCGGTGATTGCCGCGACCATGCGCTTCTCGTCTTCCAGCTGCGGGTAATCGATCAGCACCTTGAGCAGGAACCGGTCCAGCTGCGCTTCCGGCAGCGGGTAGGTGCCTTCCTGCTCCACCGGGTTCTGCGTGGCCAGGGTCAGGAACGGCGGATTGAGCGGGAACGCACGGCCTTCGATGGTGACCTGGCCTTCCTGCATCACCTCCAGCAGCGCCGACTGGGTCTTGGCCGGGGCGCGGTTGATCTCGTCGGCCAGCAGCAGGTGGGTGAATACCGGGCCGCGGCGGATCTTGAAGCTCTCGGTCTTGGGGTCGTACACCGCATGGCCGCTGACGTCGCTGGGCATCAGGTCGGGGGTGAACTGCACGCGTGCGTAGTCCAGCTCCAGCGCCTGCGCCAGCGCGCGCACCAGCAGGGTCTTGCCGAGGCCGGGCACGCCTTCGATCAGCACGTGGCCGCCGGCCAGCAGTGCCACCAGGATCTGGTCCAGCACCTCGGCCTGGCCGATGAAGGCCTGGCCGACCGCGTCGCGCAGGCGTTCGACGCGTTCGATCAGTTCGACGTTGCCGGGGGCGGGCGCCGGGGTGGGGACATCGCCGGGCAGGGCGGGCGGAGCGGGCAGGTCGGTCATAGCTGGTTTCTCATCTGGATGAGCAGGGCGATGCGTTCGCGCAGCGCGGCGTCGTCGCGTGACGGGGGCAGTTGCAGTGCCAGCCGCACCCGTTCGAGGGGCCAGCGCAGGTGGTCGGCGATGGCCTGCAGCTGGGCATCGCCGGCAAGCGCGGCGGCCAGCGGCGCGCGCCGCCGCAGGCGCGCCAGGAACGACTGGCGCACCGCGTCGTACAGCAGCGGCGACTTGCCGTAGCGGTGCAGGTGTTCGCCGCTGGCTCGCACGTGTTCAAGCAGCGAGCGGCGCTCCTGCCGCGGCGACGGCTGCAGCGGGCCGAAGCGCTGGGCGCGCATCCACAGCCACGCCAGCAGTGCCAGCAGCAGCGGCAGCCAGATCGGCCAGCCGCGTTGCAGCACGATGCGCCACAGCGACGGCGCTTCGGCGGCGTAGACCAGGTGCATGCGGCCCTTGCCGTAGTTGGGCGCGAGCACCAGCCGCGCCAGGTCGCGGTGCGGCAGCCCGCGCAGGCCGGTGTCCTGCGTGTCGCGGCCGTTGCGCAGGAAATCCATGTCGGCCAGCACATCCACCCGGCCGCTGCCGTAGCGCAGCCGCGCGTAGGCGAGGGTGGCGTCGATGGCATCGCCCCAGCGCCGTTCGACGCGCGCGTGCTCGCCCAGGGTGAAGCGCGGGCCGGCACAGAATTCCTGGTGCTCCTCCTGCCCCGGCACATGCCAGGGCTGGCAACGCGGCGCCACCTTGCCCGGTGCGATGCCGAAACGGCCGAACAGCGTCTGCTCGCCATCCAGCGCCTCGTCGGCCGCGGGCATGCGCAGCAGCAGGTGGCCGCCGTACTCCACCCACTCCACCAGCTGCTCGACCTGCGCGGGCGTGAGCTGGCGCGGGTCGTCCAGCAGCAGCACGGTATCGCGCGGCTGCAGCTGCATGCCCGCCAGGTCCAGCGTGCGCCGCGTCTCGGCGTCCACGCCGTCGCGGCGCAGGGCCTCGCGCAGCGCGAACAGCGGGTTGAAGGTGGGTTCGCCGTAGGCCGGAAGCGTGGCCGGTTGGCATACGCGCTGGTGGCTGCGCAGGAACCACATCACCGCCAGCCCGGCCAGCAGCACCGCCAGGGCGATCAGCGCATTGCGCACGCGTGCGCTCATGCCGGCCACCCGTACTGCTGGTGCAGCGCGTCGAGCAGTGCCTGGAACGCGTCATCCGACGGCAGCCGGCCGGCATAGGCGGCGTACTGCCAGGTGCGCACCATGTGCGCGAACAGGCGCCGGTCCGCTTCCTGCGGCATGCGTCGTGCGGCGCGCAGGCACTGCGCTTCGGTGCTGCCCGGCGGCAACACGATGTCGGCGCGCTGCGCCAGTTCGTCCAGGCTGGCGCGGTACAGCAGCGCCAGCGCGTGCCGCGGCTTGCCGTCGTGCCACAGGCGGCGGGCGCTGGCGAGGATGTCCGGCGGCAAGGTGTCGGGCAGCTGCAGCGCGTGCGCGGTGACCTCCGATTCGGTCTCGCGGCGGCGGCGCCCGCTGCCGCGCAGCCACGGCAGCCACCAGCGCGCGGTCAGCACCAGCGCGAGCAGCAGCGCGCCGACCAGGATCCACAAGGCGGCTTCGCTGAGCAGGGCCAGCAGCTTGGCCACCGCGCCGAACAACTGGCCGCCAGGAAACTCCCGCGGCTGCGGCTTGTCCGCTTCCGCACTGCGGCGTTCCCAGCGGCAGACCGTGTGGCTGGCGCCCAGCTGCGGGTCGTCATAGGCGCGCGCGGCGGCCTGGCGGAAGCCGGCGGTATCGACCTGCGCGGAGCCGAACACACCCGCGGGCGTGGCGGCGGCCGTGGCCTGCGACCCACCCGTCTTGTGGTTGTCGTGTGCCGCCGGGGCCGCGGCGGCGGCATCCTGGGCATGCACCGGCGCCGCCAGCGGCAGCATGGCCAGCCCCATGACCATCACCAGCACCAGCGGCGCTGCCTGCGCCAGCCGTGCGCGCAGGCGGCGGAAGGCGATTTCCACGTCCCAGGCTTCCAGCTGGGTACGGCGGTTGAGGTACAGGCCGAAGCCGGCGCCGCTGTAGAACGGGCCGATCAGCGTCATCGCGGCCCAGGCCAGCAGATTGAAGCCCAGCCACACCCAGGCCGGGGTGTCGCTGCCGATCAGCGATACCGCCACGCGCAGCGACTCGGGCAGGGAATCCAGCGGCACGAACATGAACACCAGCGCGATGCCGGCCACCTGCAGCATCACTTCGAAATGCCAGCAGACGAGCGTCAGCAGCGTGGCATGGCCATAGGCCGCGCCCCCCAGCACGCGCCGCCGTTGCCGCCGCTGCGCGGCGTCGCCGCCTTCGAGCAGGTCCACCGGCATCAGCAGCGCACGCGCCGGGCCCAGCCGGCGCCACAGCAGGTAACCCGGCAGCGCGCGCACACCCCAATGCATCTGCGCGCGCAGGGTCTGCGCAGTACCGGGCACCGCACCGAACGCGCCGCGCGATATGACGTACAGCGGGATGCGCTCGAACACCGGCTTCAGCCACCACATCAGCAGTGCCGGCAGCCAGAAGGCATCCAGCCACCACCCGCCCAGGTTGAGCAGCACGAACACCGGGCCGGTGAGCAGCAGCCACGGCGTCCAGATGGCCGCGGCGTGGCGCCGCACCAGCGCGGTGCCCAGCTCCATCGCCTCCCAGTGCGAGCGGGCGCGCAGCACCACGTCCAGCTGGTCAATGCGCATCGCCACCCCCGTGGCCGCCGCGCCACAGCCAGCCGAACACCAGCGCCCACAGCACGCCGGACACGGTGAACTTGCCCCAGGCCGGCACCGCGGCGATGGACGACCAGAACGCCTCGACGAACGCCGCCAGCAGCAGCATGAACGCCACCCCCAGGCACAGCCGCGCGCCGATCACCCCGCCTTCCACCAGCGCGTCGATACGCCGCTTGCGGCCCGGCGCGATCAGCCGCAGCCCCAGCTGCAGGCCGGCGCCACCGGCAATGACAATCGCGGTCAGTTCCAGCGGCGCGTGCCCGGCGACGAAACGCCAGAACGGGTCGCCGTAGCCCATGTGCTGCAGGTGGCCGGCCACCGCGCCGATGCCTATGCCGTTGGTCAACAGCACGTATATCGTACCGATGCCGGACAGCAGGCCGCTGGCGAAAGTGCGCAGGCCGATGCTGATGTTGTGCATGATGTAGTGGCCGAACATCGCCCAGTCGGTGCCGCTGTCGCGGGTGCGGCCCAGGTGCTCGGCGGACGGATCGTACGACTGTTCCATGTGCGCGATCTGCTGCGGGTCCAGCAGCAGGTGCACCAGCTCGGGCTTGTACTGCAGCAGCACGAACACGCCCACCAGCGGCAGCACGAACAGCGCGCACGCCACCCACATGGCCGCGGCCTGGCTGCGCACCAGCTGTGGGAACCCGGCGAACAGGAATTCCAGCGCGCGCTGCCAGCGTGGCGGCGGCGCGCGGTACAGCAGGTTGTGGCCGCGCTGCATCAGCTGCTGCAGGCGCTCGACCAGCTGCGGGCTGTAGCCGCGGCGGCGCGCCAGCGCCAGCTGTTGGCACAGGCGCCGGTAGCGCTCGGGAATGGTCTCGTCGCCGGGCAGGTCCGGCGACGGCATGTTGCGCGCCTTGCGCGCACTGCCGCCGCGCTGCTGCAGCCAGTCCTCGAACTGGCGCCATTCGTGCGCGTGGCGGGTGACGAACTGTTCCTGCCTCATCGCCGCCCCAGCAGCCAGTTGGCCATCGCATACAGGCGCAGCACGCCGGTCTGCCCGCGTGCCCCGCTCAGGCCGCTGGCGATGTCGGCCAGCTCATTCTGGCGCGGGCCGGACAGTGCCGGTGCGCGGTCGGCAAAGGCGATCACCGCCTGCTGTTCGGCCGGCTGCAGCGGCAGCGGCGGCGCCAGCACGCTGTCGATGCGCGCCGGTGGCACCGGTGCCGGCGCCGGCACGTGCACCACCAGGCTGCCGGCCACCAGGTCGCCCAGCCGCCGCCCGTGCGGATCCCACAGGCAGGCCAGCAGGCCCAGCGCGTAGCCGAACGGCAGCATGTCCACGGTGCGCAGCAGGTTGCGCACGATCGCCGGCATCCAGCCCAGCGGCGCGCCGTCGCGCGCCACCACCCGCAGGCCCAGCGCACGCTTGCCCAGGGTCTGCCCGAACCAGACTTCCAGCACGATGGGGTAGCCCCAGAACAGCAGGAACATCAGCCCCAGGTACAGACCCTGGCCCAGCCCGCCCAGCGCCATCAGCAGCGGGCTCATCAGCCCCAGCACGCCAAACCGCACCATCAGGTCGATCAGCCACGCCAGCGCGCGCGGCACCGGGCCGGCCGCCGGCAACTGCAGCGGCACGCCTTCGGGCGTGATCACCTCGCGGTAGGTATCGAGCATGGGCGGCGCTGCGCTCAACGGCCGGGCGCCGCCGGTCGCGCGCAGGGTCGTGGGTTGTCGCAAACCCGGTATCCAAACCGGGCGGCTGCCGCTGGCATGCGTGTCTCGTTGGCGTCCTGTCAGCGGCTGACTTTACCCGCCGCCGCCGCCGATGCCCAGCCTGCGCCGGGCACCGTGGCGGCGCGCGCAGGTCAGCGCACCGTGCCCTTGTTGCGCTCGCCGAAGAACTTGCGCGCCACCCCGCCCAGCGCGATGGCGCCGATCAGCAGCAGCTTCCAGAACTTGGCGAAAACCAGGCCCAGCTTGGCGAACAGCCCAGCCTTGGCCGCCAGCCCGCCGCCGATCAGCGTGGCCACGCCGTAGGCGGCGATCTTGTCGGTCTTGGGGTTGTGGTCGGCATAGCGCGCGCCCGGCTCGAACTCGGCCATCGGCAGCAGCTTCTCCATGCCGCTGCGCACCAGTCCCAGCTCGCCCATGCCCGACACCGCGTTGAGGCTCAGGTAGCCGTGGCGGCCAAGCACGCGGATGTCGTAATTGAGCACGTGGTTGGGCTGGCCGTTGAACGCCAGCTCCTTGGCCCAGTACAGCTTGTTGTTGCCGGCGTCGTAGCGCGGCGGCACCGCCCAGCCCACCAGCTGCAGCGTGCCGTAGCCGGCCTTCTCGCGCTCGGGGTTGGCCGCTTCGGTCTGCTCCTGCATCTCGCGCAGCAGCTTGGTGTAATTCATCTTCGACGCGTCCTCGTCGGACACGTAGCCGTCGTCCGAATAGGTCACCACCACCGCCCAGCTGTCGTCATCGGCCAGCCCCGGCGAACGCGGCACCACCAGCCCCAGCACGTCGGCGTCGGGCGGGTTGCCCCACAGGTCTTCCAGCACGCGCCGCGCATCGGCCTGGTCCAGGTACTGGAACTCCGGGCCCAGGTTGAAGCGCGCCTTGGCCGCGGGCACTTCGATGGTGCCGGAGCGGAAATGCAGCGACTGCACGAACGCCGCGGCGTCCTGCTCGTCCTGTGCGTGGGCGGCCGGCGCAGCGGCGCAGAGCAGCGTTACACCGGCCAGCAGGGCCAGCGCCATGATTCTGATCGACATGAAATATTCCTTTCCCTGGAAAAAGGGCGTCCCCACGCCCGAGGCCGGCAGTGTGGGCCAAGCCCGGCCCGCGGGCAACGGCCAGCGCCGCCGATGCCCGTAGCTGCGGGGCTTGCCGCGCAGGCTCCGTCAGCCGGCCATGCCCAGGTACTGGTCCTTCAGGCGCACGTAGTGGTCCGCCGAATAGCGCAGCCCCTCGATGTCCTTGGCGCTCAAGGTGCGCACCGGCCGCGCCGGGTTGCCCACCCACAACTCGCCGCGCGCCACCCGCTTGCCCGGCCCCACCACAGCCCCGGCGCCGATGAACGCCTCATCCTCGATCACCGCGCCATCGAGTACGCACGCGCCCATGCCGATCAGGCAGTAATCGCCAATGCTGCACGCGTGGATGATGCAGCCATGCCCCACGGTCACGCCCTCGCCGATCAGCGTGGGGTAGCCGCCCTTGTTGTACGGGCTCTCGTGGCTGACATGGATGATGGTGCCGTCCTGCACATTGGTGCGCGCGCCGATGCGCACATGGTTCACATCGCCGCGGATCACCGTGCCCGGCCACACCGACACGTCATCGCCCAGCACCACGTCACCGATGATGGTGCAGGCGGGGTCGATGTAGACGCGTTGGCCGAGGGTGGGGGATTTGTCGAGGAAGGGGCGGAGGGGGGGCATGCGGAAGTGCAGGTATGGAAGAGAAAAGATGATACGTGGTGAGGAAATAGATTTCCGCTGGAAATGTCCGGTTTCGGCAAAGAGCGGACGTGCCCCAGACTTCTGGCAGCCTACAAAAATGGGAGCGAATCAAAGTACCGTCTACACAGAAATCCACACACGCTCCACACGCCCCTTACTCAAAAAGGGGGGCGTCTCATTCGACATTCTAGGTGGTTGGCCCCGAAGGACAATGCAGAGAATCCAGAAGCCAACGACGACATCTCCAGAACTAAGCCCGGCCTAACCGCGGTGGCTCCTGAACCACCTTTCCTCAGCAGTTCCACTATGCTGCAACGTTAAGCCTTACAGGGATAGGTCCACTTCGAAACCAAGCAATTTCAGGCCCTTGCTAATGCGCTGACTACTAGATAGGAAAGGCAAGATATCTCTGTGATCAGCAGCAGTTCCGCCCGCAGGGACATGCCACCAGATAGAACGGGGCACCTCCCGAAGCGCCCTCCCTGATCACTCGGGAGCGCACTAAAGAAGTTAGCGCGGATGCGCCTCTGCCCAACCGGATACATGGCCGGCCAGCCGTGCCGCAAATGCGCGCAAACCAGTGGTTTGCGAAAGCTCGCGGTAGTCGCCGCCAGCACGAGCAGAGCGGGACGAAGCGATGACGGTGGCCTGGGTGTAGAGCCCTTCCTGAATGAGCTTTCGGCAAAGCACTTCATAGCGCGCCAAGTAGGACGCACCCTTGAATTCAGGGAAGACGGCGAAATGCGGTGAACTGTCTCGCACTACCTTTTGCGACTTCTCGCAATCCTCCACAAGAATCAGCCAACCAGTGAAAGGAGGAAGCTGGTCGCCGAGAATGCCGTCTCGGATCGCAGTCACGAGATCGTGGGCTGTGCCGACGGCTTCTTCCGCACGGTTGTTGAAGTTGTTACCAAAGGACGGGCCCACATGGCTTTTCAACTCAACAGCAGCGACGAGCTTCTTGCCATCAAAAACCAGTACATCCCAGAGCTTCGTCGGCCGGTAGTAGCCAGGCAACGTAAGACTAGGTCTACCTTTGACGCAAACCTCGGCGTTGGGCAATCCATTCTTCCGAACGAGACCTTCGATCATGGACAGGAAGCCATCCATGTTCCGACCACTCAGCACAGCAGATCGCTCACCGCCCTGAAGACGCTCTTCATCATTTTCGAGCGCACTACTCCTGCCATCCCAAAACTGTGCAACGCCTAGTCGCGCCAAGCCCTCATAGTCGACCAGATCTAACGCCATGCTTGTCTCCTCAGTCCGCAGCGATGAGTTCCCGCTCGGCCTCACTCAATCCGTAAAGTTTATAGGTGGCGCGGTTGGCCGCTTCGCGATCCCCGGTGACGGCTGCCTCACGCAAAGCCTTTTGTAACGATCTAGGCACGTCCTTCCAGTGTGGCACCCGGACCCGGCGCAGATATTGCGCCTGAAAGCGTAAAAAACCACCACGCATTGTGGTCGAGTAGGTGCTCACAAAGAGCCGCGCCACTCCTGACATCAGGACTGCTTGAAGCGCACGAAGATCCCAATCATTCGCTGTGATGAAGTAAAGATTGTGGTGGGGGTAGAGCTTGCCTTCCTCATATACGATGCATGCATCACCCTTGATGTCAGGAACGAGCAGCTTCGGGGTCTTGGCAAGCGCAGGATAGATGCGGTCGATCGTGCGGAACCACCGCTCCGGATTTTTCTTGGCCACGTGTCGCGCCCTGATGCGCGCCGCATGCTCGTTAAGATAGGCCGCAAATTTCGGATAGCGAGCAAGGTCCACAACTTGCCCATTGTGGTCGAACGGATTGAGAACACCCTTGCCCGTCCAGTTGACGCTCCCTCCCCTTAGATCTTGCGTTCTAACCAAGGGTAGCTTACGACTCGGCTCGACATCGAGCGCCTTCATATCGCCGATATAGATACTGTCGTTGCCGGTCGCCACACCAATGCCTACCTTGCAGCCTGCTTCTTCGAGCGTGGGCAGTACCTCTTCCAAACGCCGCACCAACGCCAAACGATCGGTCTTATGCAAAATCCATGGTTCCGAGCCGTTGACCACCCGAGGCATATCTACCACACCCGCCCTCTGGTTCAACTTCGTGCCCGTCATTGCCCTTGCAAGCGGACCAAGCACCTCCGCAGAGATGGCTGGGCGATAGGCTACTCGCGTAGGACGTGCCTTAGCCTTAGCCTTCGGTCGCTCGATCACGGTGATGGCCGGGTAGGTCATCACGTCTGAGTTGAATGCCGGCGTGTCGACTAAGTCAATAAAGTGTGTCAGGGCGTACTGCTCGGATACCATCGCTCGAAGCGGGCCGCCGTATTTGTTCTTGGTCCAGCGATCTGTGCAAATGAAGCCCAAGCGCCCGCCAAGCTCCAAAACCCCCAAACAACGCTCATAGAAGGGTACATAGAGGTCCGCCCGGTCGTAGAGTGTCTTGAAGCGCGCCCGGTATTTGGCAAGCAACGCGGCAGGGATTAGCTCTTGGCGAACATAGGGCGGGTTACCCACCACGAAATCGAACGTGTGTGACAACGGTGCCAACAGGAAGTCGGCGTGAACCAACCACGCTCGTCCCAACGCATCGGCAGCCGCCCTCTTCACTCCCAGTCGCAGGAGTTCGTCCACCACCACAGAGCGGGCGGTTTCAACGCTCGACTCATGTACCTCGTACGCACGAATTGCAGGGGCCAGCTTGTGGGCAGCCCGACCTAGGTCGCCCCCATGGGCCACGTAAGACCGGACGAGCCGACCAATGATCGGGAGCAGGAAGTCAGCATGCCCAACCGAGGGTTCGAGCAGCTTAGTTTGGGCCAAGTCCCGACATTCGGTATAGCCAACCAGATCCAAGATGAACTCGGCCACCTCACCTCGCGTGAAGATCGCCCCCCGCTCGTCGGCACTGGCACTAGAGAACTGTCTAGCGGACTCATTTTCGTCGGCCAGAGCTCCGGGGCTGCCAGCAAGGTCAAGGTTCACGCAGGACCGCTCATGTAAGTCATTGGAAACACGACAACATTAGCCGGAAGCGCCATTTGTGACCAGCGCTTCCTGAGACCATCGACGAGTGATCCAAGTCGAATTCATGCATACAACCATCCAGGCTGCGCAACTCAATGAACGCAGTGCCAGCGCCGCCTTGCTTGGCGCCTTGAATGCGCACACCAGCCCACCTGACAACTATGCTGGCGTGTGATCAGCCAGCCTAGACCCTCCCGTAAGTAATCAGATATGCAGGGGTATGAACGATCCCCCTTGATGGGGCTTACGTCGCAGGTTGCCGGCACGGGGAAGGCGCCGGCGGGTTTGAGCTACACCGCGGCGGATGGCCTTCCGGACCTGCCACATGTGTCCGCTTTGGGGCGATAGCGGAAAAGTCTGATTGACATGTCTGGAGATCGGGCAGCACCATCAACCCGCTGCGGCAAAATCCGCAGCCGGGTTTAGCAGCTCGAAGCACAAGGCGCACCAGCGCCCATCGTCGATGCCGGCGCTTTTTCATGCCCGGTCGTTGGCGTGGGCGGACATGCCGGTTCCATGGCGGGCGGTGCGCGGAGGTCGAAAGGCCTGCCGGTACCTTGTGACCGGTCTGCTAACCGCGCGCCGTCCGCCACCTTCGGTTAGCAGCGAAGCGGCGGATTCCTCATCGCACAAGGAGTCCGACATGAGCCGTTCCAAGGAAGTCACTCGCGTTTCCACCGTTGCGTTCAACCGCAGCCCATCCAGGCACGAGGCATCCACGCCACGGATGATCGATTCCGCGCCGGTTCCGGAGTTGTTTTCGCCGCCGTTGCCCACGCCACCCGCTTCCAGCGGCTGGGCGCGCTTGCCCAAGCGCTGCACGATGGGCTACCTCTATTACGACGAGCGCCGGGGCCAACAGATCGTCGGCCGGGCCGTGCCCAGTCTGCGCCTGTCCGGCCGTTGGCTGGAACGTTGCGGCTTTGCCGTGGGCGATGCGTTGCAGGTGACGGTGGGCAATGGGTTGTTGTTGATCAGCCGCAGCACGAACGACGAGTGAGCGGCGCCGCGCTGCGGCTGTTCAACGCTGGATGCTTGTCGGTAGCGGTGGCCGCCGCAGCGCGCTTTCCGTAGTCATGAAAAGAAGAAGCCCGCTTGCGCGGGCTTCTTTTTGGTAATGCAGTCAGGTGCATGACGCGAAGGCGTTGCGCAGGAGATCAAACGCCTTCTGCTCAACCAACGCCCTGCGCCGCGCGCGTAATCACGCCACCTTCCCGCGCCGCGCCCGCTCCAGGTGCACCAGCAGCAGCGAGATCGCGGCCGGTGTCATGCCGGGGATGCGCTGGGCCTGGCCGATGGTCTGCGGGCGCACGCGTTCGAGCTTCTGCAGCACTTCGGCGGAGAGGCCGCGCACGGCGGCGAAGTCGAAGCCCTCTGCAATGGCGGTGTTCTCGTGGCGCTGCTGGCGTTCGATCTCTTCGCGCTGGCGGTCCAGGTAGCCGGCGTACTTGACGCTGATCTCCACCTGTTCCGCCACGCGCGCATCGTCCACGCCGGGGCCGAGCGAGGGCACCTGCATCAGCTTGGCGTAGTCCAGTTCCGGGCGTTTGATCAGGTCGAGCACGTTGGTTTCGCGGCTCACCGCCACGCCGGTGGTTGCCTGCACTTCGCGGCCCAGCGCGTTGGCGGGGGTGGCCCACAGGCCGCGCAGGCGCGCGCTTTCGCTGGCCACGGCGGCCTGCTTGGTTTCGAACGCGTGCCAGCGACGGTCGTCGACCAGGCCCAGTTCGCGGCCGGTGGGGGTCAGGCGTGCGTCGGCGTTGTCCTCGCGCAGCTGCAGCCGGTACTCGGCGCGGCTGGTGAACATGCGGTAGGGCTCGCTGGTGCCGTGGGTGATCAGGTCGTCCACCAGCACGCCGATGTAGGCCTCGTCGCGGCGCGGGCACCAGCCCTGGCGCCCCTGCACGAACAGCGCGGCGTTGATGCCGGCCAGCAGGCCCTGCGCGCCGGCTTCCTCGTAGCCGGTGGTGCCGTTGATCTGGCCGGCGAAGAACAGGCCGGCGACCTGGCGGGTTTCCAGCGTGTTCTTGAGCCCGCGCGGGTCGAAGAAGTCGTATTCGATGGCGTAGCCGGGGCGGGTGATGTGCGCGTGTTCGAAGCCGCGGATGCTGCGCACCAGTTCCAGCTGCACGTCGAACGGCAGCGAGGTGGAAATGCCGTTGGGGTAGATCTCCACCACGTCCAGGCCTTCGGGTTCGACGAAGATCTGGTGGCTGTCCTTTTCGGCGAAGCGCACCACCTTGTCCTCGATGGACGGGCAGTAGCGCGGGCCGATGCCTTCGATCTGGCCGCTGTACAGCGGCGAGCGGTGCAGCGCGTTGCGGATCACCTCGTGGGTGCGCTCGCTGGTATGGGTGATCCAGCAGCTCACCTGGCGCGGGTGTTCGGCCACGTTGCCCAGGTAGGACATCACCGGCAACGGGTCGTCGCCGGGTTGTTCTTCCATGACGCTGTAGTCGAGCGAGCGGCCGTCGATGCGCGGCGGGGTGCCGGTCTTGAGCCGGTCGATGGCGAACGGGCGCTCGCGCAGGCGCGCGGCCAGGGTGGTGGCCGGCGGGTCGCCCATGCGCCCGGCGGTGTATTGGGTTTCGCCGATGTGGATCTTGCCGGCCAGGAAGGTGCCGGCGGTGAGCACCACGGCCGGCGCATGGAAGGTCAGCCCGGTCTGGGTGATGGCGCCGCGCACGGCGTCGCCTTCGATGACCAGGTCGTCCACCGCGGCCTGGAACACGGTCAGGTTGGGCTGCGATTCGACGATGCGGCGGATCGCCATGCGGTACAGGTTGCGGTCGGCCTGGCAGCGGGTGGCGCGCACCGCCGGGCCCTTGGAGGCGTTGAGCGTGCGCCACTGGATGCCGGCCAGGTCGGCGGCGTGGGCCATGGCCCCGCCCAGCGCGTCGATCTCCTTGACCAGGTGGCCCTTGCCGATGCCGCCGATGGCCGGGTTGCAGCTCATCGCGCCCACGGTTTCCACGTTGTGGGTCAGCAGCAGGGTGCGGGCGCCGCCGCGCGCCGCGGCCAGGGCGGCCTCGGTGCCGGCGTGGCCGCCGCCGATGACGATGACGTCGTAACGATGGAAGGAGTCGGTCATGAAAGGGGTGCGGGCTGGAAGTGTGAAATCCGTCGGTGGCCGGTAGGTGAAGGCCGCGGCGACGGGTTGGTGATTTTACCGCCAATGCCCGGTGGGCACCGCCGGCGGCCTAAAGTTGGCACGCAAAGTGCAGTTAACGTCATCGCACCCGGTGTGGCATGCGACATGGGCGCAGTGGCTGGAATTGGAACAGGGGCCAGCCGAAGCGCATACCGGGGAAGCATGGGGCCGGCAGTCGGGGGACTGCCGGCCCTTGTTCTTTCCGGGGCCTGCGCTGCGTCCGTGGCCGCTGGCCCTGCCGTTATTGCCCGTGGGTTGCCCCGGTGCGCAATGCGTCATGCCGATGGCTGCATCCGTGCGGCTCCGGCGGTGGCGCCTGGCGATGCCGTAAAAGACGAAGCCCCGGCATGGCCGGGGCTTGTCGTTTTAGGTGCCGATGCCCGACAGGGCCGGAACAGGGGGGATCCAGATTTCCTGTGCGGACATCGACATGGAAGCGGTCGATGTGCGATTGCGGTTTGCGTCAGTTATGGACGCTTTCGGTCACTCGGCCCCACAAGATTGCCTGGTTTTTCCCCAAATGCAAGGGTTTCAGGGTTCCTGTTGCTGCACCGACTCCATGCGACGTGACTGTGACGGTGATCGGACCGGTGCGGGGCGCTGCATCATCGGCCGCGGCGCGCCGCTGGCCTGGGGCGATGGCATCGCGCGCGGCATCTGGGCCTGCGGCCGCGGTTGCGGGCGCTGCAGGCGGTCCATGTCGCGCCAGGGCGATTTGCCGCCGCCGTCCACCGGCGGGCGGGGGCGCGGCGGGCGTCCATTGCCGTCGCCATCACCGGGCCGTGGCGGGCGGTGGCCGCCGTTGCCGTGGCCCGGCGGCGGACGGTGTCCGTTGCCGTCATGGCCGCCGTGCGGGGGGCGTGGCCGGTACGGTGGGCGGTAGACCGGGTACGGGTAGCGGTAGTCGTAATAGCCGTAGCTGCCATAGCCGCCGTAGCCGTAGGGGCCAGCGCCGTAGGCACCGTAGGGATAGCCGTACGGGTAGGTGCGCTGCACCGACGTCGCGCCGCGGTAATAGCCGCCCGCGCCGCCGTCGACATAGTCGTAGGTGGCGCAGCCGGACAGGCCGAGCAGCAGGCCGGCCGAAAGGATCAGGCGCTTTTTCATGACAGTCCCCCTGTTGGGTGCGCAGCCAGCTTCGGGCCCGCGCATTGAATCGGTCCTTAACCCTGCGGGCAGGGCTGAATGCAGGTGCAGCGATGGCATGAGATGGTCCGGCACCGCGGGCCTACGTTAACCTTTCCCCATGGTTGAACTCACCCTGCCAGGGCCGGCCGACGTGCTGGCCGCCGCGGCCCGTATCGCGGCCCATGCCACGGTCACGCCGGTTCTGCGTTCGCGTGCCCTGGACGCGCTGTCCGGCGCGCACCTGCATTTCAAGGCCGAGCACCTGCAGCGGGGCGGCGCCTTCAAGTTCCGCGGCGCCTGCAACGCGGTATGGGCGCTGGACGAGGCGCAGGCGCGCCACGGCGTGGTGACGCACTCGTCCGGCAACCATGGCGCGGCGCTGGCGCTGGCGGCGCAGTCGCGCGGCATCCCCTGCCACGTGGTGGTGCCCGAGGGCGCGGTGGCGGCCAAGCTGGCCAACATCGCCCGCCATGGCGCGACCCTGTGGCGCTGCGCGCCGACCCAGGCCGCGCGCGAGGCCGAGTGCGCACGGGTGCAGCGCGATACCGGCGCGGTGCTGGTGCACCCGTATGCCGACGCACGGGTGATTGCCGGCCAGGGCACGGCCACGCTGGAACTGCTGCGCCAGGCCGGCACGGCGCTGGACGTGGTGGTGGTGCCGGCCGGTGGCGGTGGGCTGGCCTCCGGCACCCTGCTGGCCCTGCAGCAGGCGGCGCCGGGCTGCGAGCTGGTACTGGCCGAGCCGGCCGGTGCGGCGGACACCGCGCGGTCGCTGGCCGCGGGCCGGCGGCTGGTGGATTTCGTGCCCGATACCGTCTGCGACGGCCTGCGTGGCGCGCTGGGCGAGCCCAATTTCGCGCTGCTGCACGGCAAGGCCACCGCCATTACCGTGGACGATGCCGCCACCGTGGCGGCGATGCGCCTGCTGTGGCAGGTGCTCAAGCAGGTGGTGGAGCCGTCCTCGGCCACGGTGCTGGCGGCGGTGCTGGCGCAGCCGGCGCGCTTTGCCGGGCGCAACGTGGGGCTGGTGCTGTCCGGCGGCAACGTCGACCTGGACGCGCTGCCGTGGATGGGCGCATGAGCCGCCGGCGCACCCGCCTGTTCGACTGGCTGTGGCGCCTGTGCGTGCTGCTGCTGCTGTGGCTGCTGGGCGTGGCGGCGTGGATCATCTGGGTGGGCGACCGCGACCAGGCCGCGCCGTCCGATGCGATCATCGTGCTGGGCGCGGCGGCCTACGACGCCAAGCCGTCGCCGGTGTTCGAGGAGCGCATCCGCCACGGCCTGGACCTGTACCGGCAGGGGCTGGCGCCGAAGCTGATCTTCACCGGCGGTTTCGGCGGCGCCACCGCGCGCTTTTCCGAATCGCAGGTCGCGCGCCGCTACGCGCTCAAGCAGCAGATCCCGGCGCAGGACATCCTGATCGAAAGCCGCTCGCGCACCACCCGCCAGAACCTGGTCGAGGCCAAGCGGCTGATGGACGCCCATGGCATGCGCCGCGTCATCCTGGTGAGCGATCCGCTGCACATGGCGCGCGCGCTGCGCCTGTCCAGGGAACTGGGCATCGACGCGCTGGCCTCGTCCACGCCGAGCACGCGTTTCCGCAGCTTCCACACCAGCTGGCGGTTCCTGGCGCAGGAAATCTATTTCTTCCACCGCGACCTGTTCGCCGGCGGCGCCTGAGCGGCGCCATCGCCCCTTCCCCGCGAGAGACCCCATGAGCCACGACGTTTCCCCCGCCCGGCAGCAGGCCATCGACCTGGTCAGCGGCTACTACGATGCCTTCAACCGCGGCGACTGGGCCGGCATGCTGGAGCGCCTGGACGACGACGTGGCGCATGACTTGAACCAGGGCGCGCGCGAAAGCGGCCGCGAGGCGTTCGCCGCGTTCCTGCGGCGCATGCAGGCCAGTTACCGCGAGCAGCTGCGCGAGGTGGTGGTGATGGCCAGCGCCGACGGCAGCCGCGCCGCGGCCGAGTACGTGGTGCATGGCGAGTACCACCACACCGACGAAGGCCTGCCGCCGGCCAACGGCCAGCGCTACGTACTGCCCGGCGGCGCGTTCTTCGATATCCGCGATGGCCGCATCGCGCGGGTCAGCAACTACTACAACCTGCAGGACTGGATCGCCCAGGTCGGCGGCTGAGGCCCGGGCCGGGCCTGCCGCGGCGGCGCATTGCCGGCGCCGCCGCGCGCTGCGCGGTCAGGGGTTCTGCGGCCTGCGCCGGATCGGAATGGCCGATACCGGCACCGCGGCGACGTCATGGCCGTGCTCGCGGATGGGGGCGCCCGGTTCCGGCGCCCAGGCGTGGGCATAGATGACTTCCCAGCTGCTGGGCAGTTTGCCGTCGGCCCGGCGCAGCGGCTCGTAGGCCGCCTGCGCGGCGTTGAAGCGGCTGCGCCCGGTGAGGGTGTGGCGGCGCCCGCTCAGCGCGTTGGTGGCGCCGATGGCCCTGAGCTCGCGCATCAGCGCCGGCAGGTCGTCGTAGGTGAGGGTGAACAGGTCGCGGTCCAGCACCGGGTCGCGGAAGCCGGCCATCATCAGCGCGTCGCCGAACTGCGCGATCTGCACGAAGCGGCTTACGTGCGGGGTGTCGTCGGCCTGGGCGAACGCCTCGCGCAGTTCCACCAGCGTTTCCGGGCCGAAGGTGGAGCACACCAGCAGGCCGCCGGGCTTGAGCACGCGGCGGAAGCCGGCGAACACCGACGGCAGGTCTTCCACCCACTGCAGGCACAGGTTGCTGAAGATCACGTCCACGCTGTTGTCGGCCAGCGGCAGCGCCCGCGCGTCGGCGCACACGCGCGAGAACGGGCGCCACCAGCCGGCCTGCTTCCTGGCTTCGGCCAGCATCGGCAGGGCCAGGTCCAGCGCGATCACCTGCGCCTTGGGCCAGCGCTTCTTCATCGCCGCGGTCGAGTGCGCCGGGCCGCTGCCCACGTCCAGCACCACCTGCGGCTGCCGCTCTTCCAGGTAATCGAGCGATTCCAGCAGGCGTCTGCCGACCTCCTGCTGCAGCACGGCGGCGGCGTGGTAGCTGGAGGCGGCACGCGAGAAGGCGCGGCGGACGTGCTTGGAGTCGAACAGGGAAGGCATGGCGGATACGCAGGGTGCGGCGGTGAAGGGGGTCAGCGGTAGCGGGCGCGGGTGCCCATGATCGGCGATGGGCCGGTGCGGAGGCTCACGTGCAGGCTGCAACGAAGCGTTGCAGGCGCCCGGCGACGTCGTCGGCATGGCCGAGGAACGGCGCGTGCCCGCCGCCGTCGATGGTGTGCGCGGTGTGCAGGCCGGCCGCTGCCAGCGCCGCGGCGCGGTGCAGGGCGTTGGGCGGCACCAGGCGGTCGCGCTGGCCGCCGATCCACAGGCCGGGCGTGCGCAGGCCGGGCAGGGCGCCGCGCAGGTCGCTGCGGTCCAGCAGCGCCAGGCCCTCGTGCAGGGCACGCGGTGCCGGTTCGCCGCGCTCGACCAGGGCCTCGCGCAGGGTGCGCAGTTCGCTGCGCGCGTGCTGCGAACCCATTACGTCCAGCGCCAGGAAGCGCTCCAGGGTGCCGTGGTAGTCCTGTTCCAGCTCGCGGCCGAACTGTTCGAACACGCTGCGCTCCACCGCGTCGGGCCAGTCGCCGTCGCGCACGAAGCGGGGCGTGGCGGCGAGCATCGCCAGCCCGCGCACCTGCGGCAGCGTGGCCGCGGCGTGCAGTGCCACCAGCCCGCCCAGCGACCAGCCGCACCACACCGCCGGCGGCGTGGCCGCGGCGATGGCGTTGACCAGGTAGGGCAGGCGCAGCGGGGTGTCGTCGTCGCGGCTGAAGCCGTGGCCGGGCAGGTCCACCACGTGCAGTTGGAAGTGCGGCGCCAGGCGCTGCACCAGCGGCGCGAAGATGCCGCCATGCAGCGCCCAGCCGTGGATCAGGACCAGTGCCGGGCCGGTGCCGGTGACATGGATGTGCATGCGTGGACGCTGTGCCTCAGGCGCCGACGGTGTTCAGCGACTGCTCGTAGGCCAGCAGGTCGCGCGCGCGGGCGGTGGCCTCGACCAGGGTCTGCACCTGTTCGATCGTGTGCAGCGCCGACAGCGTGATGCGCAGCCGCGCCCTGCCCTCGGGCACGGTCGGCGGGCGGATCGCACCGACCATGAAGCCGGATTGCTCCAGTGCGGCGGCCAGCGCCATGACCGTGGCCTCGTCACCGCACAGCAGCGGCTGGATCGGCGTCTCCGAGGGCATCAGCTCCAGGCCGTTGCGGCGTGCGCCGTCGCGGAACGTGGCGATCAGTTCGGCCAGCTTCTCGCGGCGCCAGTGGTCGCGGCGCGCCAGTTTCACCGCGGCCAGCGATGCGGCGGCCTGCGCCGGCGGCAGCGCGGTGGTGTAGATGTACGGGCGTGCGGTTTCGGCCAGGTGCTGGATCAGGCTGTCCTCGCCCAGCACCACCGCGCCATGGCCGCCCAGCGCCTTGCCCAGGGTGGCCAGCTGCAGCGGCACTTCGTTCACGCCGAGCCCGGCATCGGCCACGCAGCCGCGGCCGTGTTCGCCGACCACGCCGATGCCGTGCGCGTCGTCCACGTAGAACAGCGCCTCCTGCATGCGCGCCACCAGCGACAGCGAGCGCAGCGGGGCGACATCGCCATCCATGCTGAACACGCCATCGGTGGCGAGCATGGCGGCGCCGTCGGCGGCGTTCTTCAGCTGGCGCATGGCGCCTTCGCTGTCCAGGTGCGGGTAGCGGCGCAGGCGGCAGCCGGCCAGGCGGGTGGCATCGAGCAGGCTGGCGTGGTTGAGGCGGTCCTGCACGCAGACGTCGCTCTCTTCGGACAGCAGCGCCTGCTGCACGGCGAGATTGGCCATGAAGCCGCTGTCGAACAGCAGCGCGCGCGGATAGCCGAGCCAGTCGGCCATCTCGTGCTCCAACTGCTCGTGCAGCACGTGGTGGCCGCAGACCAGGTGCGATGCGGTGCTGCCGGCGCCTTCGCGGCCGGCGGCATCCTGCAGTGCGGCGACCACTTCGAACTGCTGCGACAGGCCCAGGTAATCGTTGCTGCAGAAGCCGGTGAGCCACTTGCCGCCGACTTCCAGGCGCACGCCGTCGCGGCGGCCGACACTGCGGCGCACGCGGATGCGCCCCTGCGCTTGGCGGAGCTTGCGCTGGTCCTGCAGGCGGGCGAGGAGGTCGGGGCGGGCCATGGCGTCGGTTCATGGACGGGTGGGCGGCTAGCGTAACCGGTTGCCGCTGCAACCGCTTGCGGCGCGGCCCGGCGGCGCACCGCACGGACCGCGGGCGCGGTGGGCTCAGGCCGTGGCCGCGCAGTGCGGGGCGATGTCCAGGTGCACGGTGCCGGGATGGTCGTGGTCACCGGCATCCACCTCCACCTGCATCGGCGAGATCCCCAGCCGCGCGAACAGCGCCTGGTCGCGCGCGGTGTCCGGGTTGCCGGTGGTCAGCAGCTTCTCGCCGTAGAAGATGGAATTGGCGCCGGCGGCGAAGCACAGCGCCTGCAGCTCGTCGCTCATGCTCTCGCGCCCGGCCGACAGCCGCACCATCGAGCGCGGCATGGTGATGCGCGCCACCGCGATCATGCGCACGAACTCGAACGGATCCAGCTCGGCGCTGCCATGCAGCGGCGTGCCGGCAACCTGCACCAGGCGGTTGATCGGCACCGAATCCGGGTGCGCCGGCAGGTTGGCCAGGGCCAGCAGCAGGCCGGCGCGGTGTTCGCGGGTCTCGCCCATGCCGACGATGCCGCCGCAGCAGGTCTTCAGCCCGGCGTTGCGCACGTGCTCGAGCGTGTCCAGCCGGTCCTGGTACTGGCGGGTGTGGATGATCGAGTCGTAATAGTCCGGCGCGGTGTCGAGGTTGTGGTTGTAGTAGTCCAGCCCGGCGTCCTTGAGCGCCTGCGCCTGGTGGCCTTCGAGCATGCCCAGGGTGGCGCAGGTCTCCAGTCCCAGCGCCTTCACCTCGCGGATCATCGCCGCCACCTTGGGGATGTCGCGGTCCTTGGGCGAGCGCCAGGCCGCGCCCATGCAGAAGCGCGAGGCACCGGCCTGGCGAGCGGCACGGGCGCGGGCGACCACGCTGTCGGTGTCCATCAGTTTCTGCGCGTCCACGCCGGTGTCGTAGCGCTGCGCCTGGGGGCAGTAGGCACAGTCTTCCGGGCAGCCGCCGGTCTTGACCGACAGCAGGGTGGAGACCTGCACCTGTGCCGGGTCGAAATGTTCGCGGTGCACGCTGGCGGCGCGGAACAGCAGTTCGGGGAAGGGCAGGTCGAACAGCGCCAGCAGTTCCTCGCGGTTCCAGTCGTGGCGGATGACGGCGGACATGGGGGTTTCCTGACAGATCGGGCAACGGAAGCGGGGCAGTCTGGTGAGCATGCACTCGACTGTCAACAAATCGCTTGTCTATATGGTTTACAGGATGGGCGGGGCCTTGTCCGGCCTGCTGTTCCCGCCCACGTGCCTGGTCTGCGGCGAGCCGGGCCGGCCCGGGTGCGACCTGTGCGGCGCCTGTACCGGCACCCTGCCGTGGCTGGAGAACGCGTGCCGTGGCTGCGCCCTGCCGCTGCCGGCCGCCGAGCCGGACGGGGCGCTGTGCGGCGCCTGCCACGGCGGCCGTTCGCCGCTGGCGGCGGTCCACGCCGCGCTGCTGTACGCCGCGCCGGTGGACGGGTTGCTGCAGCGCTTCAAGTTCCATGGCGACCTGGCCGCCGGGCGCCTGCTGGCGCAGTTGATGCACGCCCGGCTGGCGGCGGTGGCGCGGCCGCAGGCGCTGGTGCCGGTGCCGCTGCACCTGTCACGCCTGCGCCGGCGCGGCTACGACCAGGCGCTGGAACTGGCGCGGCCGCTGGCCCGCGCGCTGCGCCTGCCGTTGCGGGCCGGGCTGCAGCGCACCCGCGCCACCCGGGCGCAGTCGGAGCTGGACGCGCCGGCGCGGCGCCGCAACCTGCGCACGGCCTTTACCGCGCGAGGGCCGCTGCCGGCGCATGTGGCGCTGGTCGACGACGTGATGACCACCGGTGCCACCGTGCAGGCCGCGGCCCGTGCGCTGCGCCGGGCTGGCGTGGCGCGGGTCGATGCCTGGGTCTGCGCACGGGTGCCGTGAGCACGGCAGGGGGTATGCTCGGGTGACGGCTTCCCTCTGGATCAGCAAGGAGTGATGACATGAATGGCAACCCGGGTTTCCCTTCCGACACGCTGCTCGGTGCGCTGTCGCGGCGCTGGTGGGTGGTCCTGCTGTTCGGCCTGTTCGCGGTGGCCTTCGGCGTACTGGCGCTGATCGCGCCGGTGCGTACCGCGGCGGTGCTGGCCATGTGGCTGGGGGTGATGGCGATCGTCGAGGGCGTGGTGGCGCTGGCCGCGGCAGTCGGCGGTTCGGCGCCGGTATCGCGCGGCTGGACGGTGTTCTACGCGCTGGTGTCCATCGCCTTCGGCGTGCTCGCCCTGCTCAACCCGCTGGCCACGGCGAGCGTGCTGCTGCTGTTCGTGGCGGCGTGGCTGGTGGTCGGCGGCATCTACCGCATCGTCTTCGCCATCCGCGTGCGCAAGCACATCCGCGGCGAATGGCTGCTGATTGTCAGCGGCCTGCTGGCGGTGGTGCTGGGCGTGCTGTTCGCGCTCAACCCGCTGGGCGGGCTGATGGTCACGTCGCTGTGGATCGGCGCGATGGCGCTGGTCTACGGCGTGCTGCAGGTGGTGGTCGCGTTCCGCCTGCGCCGGCTGGGCCGGACCGCGGCCTGAGCCGGCGGCCCGGCTGTCGATGCGCACGGCCCGCCGGGGGCGGGCCGTGGCGTGTCAGTCCAGGTACTGGCTGGCGACGATGCCGGCGAACAGCGCGGCCCCGACCCAGTTGTTGTGCAGGAACGCGCGGAAGCAGGCCTGGCGCTCGCGCGTGCGGCATATCCAGAATTCCCAGGCCACCAGCGCCATGGCCACGCCGAGGCCGGCCCAGTACGGCATGCCCAGCCCGGCACGCTGGCCGGCCAGCGCCATCGCCGCGAAGAACAGCGCGTAGAGGATGCCCTGGATCACCAGGTCCAGGTCGCCGAACAGGATGGCGGTGGAGCGCGAGCCGACCTTGAGGTCATCGTCGCGGTCGACCATCGCATACCAGGTGTCGTAGGCGGTGGACCACAGGATGTTGGCCGCGTACAGCACCCAGCCCAGCGGCGGCACCTCGCCCTGCACCGCGGCGAAAGCCATCGGGATGCCCCAGCCGAAGGCCATGCCCAGGTAGACCTGCGGCAGGTGGGTGTAGCGCTTGAGGTAGGGGTAGGTGGCGGCCAGGAACACGCCGACGAAACTCAGGCCGATGGTCAGCGCGTTGAGGGTCAGCACCAGCGCGAACGCGACCAGCATCAGCCCGGCGAACAGCGCCAGCGCCTGGCGCCCGGACACCGCGCCGGTGGCCAGCGGGCGGTCCTGGGTGCGCTTGACGTGCGGGTCCAGCCAGCGGTCGGCGTAGTCGTTGATCACGCAGCCGGCCGAGCGGGTCAGCCACACGCCGGCGGTGAACACGAACAGCGTCCACGGTGCCGGCAGGCCGCCGGAGGCCAGCCACAGCGCCCACCACGTCGGCCACAGCAGCAGCAGGGTGCCGATCGGGCGGTCGGCGCGCATCAGTTTCCAGTAGCTGGCCAGCCGCGACGGTGCCGGCGTCGGCTGTTGTTGGTAGCGTTCGTAACCCATGCGCACAGGTTACCAGCCGGGCCCGGCGGTCCGTTGCCATGCGCCGGTGCGACAGGGGCAGACCTGCGCATGCATTTACCGTTAGAATGCGCCTCCGCCCGGCAGCGCCGGACGGTGGGGAGCCCCCGGCTCCCGCAGCGACACACAACGCGCCCGTAGCTCAGCCGGATAGAGTAGTGGCTTCCGAAGCCATTGGTCGGGGGTTCGAATCCCTCCGGGCGCGCCATCTTTCGATGTCGCTTCGTCGTGATTGCCGGCCTTCGCGCCCGGCGCTGCGGCGTTCGATGCCGCGCACGCCAGTGGCGTGCAGGCGCGGCTTCTCACCCCTCCGGGCGCGCCATCTTCGATGTCGCTTCGTCGTGATTGCCGGCCTTCGCGCCTGGCGCTGCGGCGTTCGATGCCGCGCACGCCAGTGGCGTGCAGGCGCGGCCTCTCACCCCTCCGGGCGCGCCATCTTTCGATGTCGCTTCGTCGTGATTGCCGGCCTTCGCGCCTGGCGCTGCGGCGTTCGATGCCGCGCACGCCTGTGGCGTGCAGGCGCGGCCTCTCACCCCTCCGGGCGCGCCATCTTTCGATGTCGCTTCGTCGTGATTGCCGGCCTCCGCGCCCGGCGCTGCGGCATTCGATGCCGCGCACGCCCGTGGCGTGCATATCGCCGGCGTCATGGTGGCGCCCGCGATGGAATGCCTGCATGCGCCGCAAGAACTGCTAAACGTGGCGTTTCCGGCTCCGCTATTCTTGCCGGCGTTCGACAGGCAGGACGCACCTTGAGCGCAACGGCAAAAGTGCTGTGGCACATCGAATGCCATGACGATGGCGGGCTGGCGCTGGCGGATATCGCCGCCGCGGTGGGGCTGTCGCCGTTCCATCTGTCCCGCGTGTTCCATGGCCGTACCGGTACCCCGTTGATGCGTTACCTGCGCGGCCGGCGGTTGACCCTGGCCGCGCGGCGCCTGGCCCAGGGCGGCGACGACATCCTGCAGCTCGCGCTGGACAGCGGTTATTCCACGCATGCCGCCTTTACCCGCGCGTTCTGCGGCCAGTTCGGCAGCACCCCGGCGCAGGTGCGCGACCATGGGCTGGCGTCCCTCGCCCTGGTGGACGCGCTCAAGCTGGACGAGGCGGCCGCGGGCAACGGGATCGCGCTGTGGCGGGCCACGCTGCCGGCGTTCTCGGTCGCCGGCATCGGCCGCCGCCATACCTGCTTCAGCAACGGCGAAATCCCCGGCCAATGGCAACAGCTCGATCGCCAGTGGCCGCGGCCGGCACCGGTCAGCTACGGGATCTGCATGAACCGCGACGGGGATGGGGCGTTCGATTACATCGCCGCGGTGCCGCTGGACCCGGCGCAGCCCCCGCCGCGCCACTGGCAGCGTGTCGACCTGCCGGCGATGCGCTACCTGGTGGCCTGGCACGCCGGCCACGTGTCCTCGATCCGCTCGACCTGGCGCTGGCTGCGCGAGCACTACCTGCCCATGGCGCGGATCGCGCTGGCCGACACGCCGGCATTCGAGCGCTACGACCCGCGCTTCGACGACCGCAGCGGCAACGGCGGCGTGGAGCTATGGCTGCCGCTGGCTGAAATCCCGCAACGACCGGAGTGATCGATGTCCTTTTTCCACTCGGCCCTGGCGTTGGCGCTGGGCGCCCTGCAGCTCGCTCCCGCCCCGCCGCTGCCCAAGGCGGGCGAACGGACCGGCGTGGCCAGCTCGGCGACCGCCGCCATCCGCGATGCCGGGCAGCGCGATGCCCTGCGCTTCACGGTGTGGTATCCGACGCACACGGCACGTGCGGAAACGCCGCTGTCGATCGGCCCGCCCGACGCCCCGCTGTTCCAGGAAGCGGGGCGGGTCGAGGATGCGCCGGTCAGCGGCGGGCGGCTTCCCACCCTGCTGCTGTCCCACGGCAATGGCGGAACGGCGCGGATGATGGGGTGGCTGGGAACGGCGCTGGCCCGCGCGGGCTACCTGGTGATTGCCGTCGACCACCCCGGCAACAACGGCATCGACCCGATGACCCTGGCCGGCAGCATGCTCCCCTGGTTGCGCGCCGATGACCTGGCGACGGCACTGGCGGCGGTGCAGGCGGATCCGATGCTCGGCGCGCATGTGGATACGGCGCGGCTCGGCCTGGTCGGGTACTCGGCCGGAGGGTTCACCGCGCTGGTTGCCGCCGGGGCGCGCCCCGACATGCCGCGCCTGGCGCGCTTCTGCGCCGCGCATCCCGACGATGGCGTGTGCCGCCCGCAGGACGAGTCGCCCACGCACACCCAGGCCGCCCGCGTGGCCGCGGCGGCCTCCCCGGAACTGGCGCCGCATGTCCGCCAGGCGGGCCAGTCCCGCGCGCTGCCAGGGGTACGCGCGGCCTTCCTGCTGGCACCGGCGATCGTGCAGGCGTTCGACCCGGCGGAACTGGAGGCGCTGCAGCTCCCGCTGTCGATCATGGTGGGCACGGACGACGCGGTGGCCGCCCCCGCCAGCAACAGCGACGTGGCCGCGGCGCTGGCCGGCAACGCCGTGATCCGCCACCTCCCCGGCGTGGCCCACTACGACTTCCTGTCCGAGTGCACCCCGCTGGGAGCGGGTCGGCTGCAGGGGCTGTGCCGGACCGCGGTCCCGAAGGCCGCCACGCATGCGGCGGCGGTGGACGAGGCCCTGCGTTTCTTCGGCGAAAACCTGCGCTAGCCGGCGCCGGCCGCGTACCCGGCGCGGGCGGGTCCGGTACCGGCCACGGCGTCGGGAAACAACGGCCCCGCCATCGCGCGGCGGGCCGCTTCCGGCACTTCGCGTAACCCGCAGGCGGCACTGGCTACGGTGCCCGTCTAGGTGTACAAATGTACACCCATGATCCCCGTCGACCTGCCACCACAGCGCGCCGCCGTCCTTGCCTTCCTGCGCCGGGAGCTGGCGGCCGGGCGCGCACCCAGCCTGGCCGAGATCGCCGCGGCGTTCGGCTTTGCCTCGCGCAACGCCGCGCAGAAGCACGTGCAGGCATTGCTGGCCGACGGCCTGCTGGAGCAGCTGCCGGGGCGCAAGCGCGGCCTGCGCCTGCCCGGTGGCGACGCCGACCTGCTGCCGCTGCCGGTGCTCGGGCGGGTGGCCGCGGGCCAGCCGATCGGGGCCGACATCGGCCTGGACCAGCAGTTCTGGCTGGACCGGCGGCTGTTCGCGCTGCGCCCGGACTACCTGCTGCGGGTGCAGGGCGATTCGATGATCGACGACGGCATCCTCGACGGCGACCTGGTCGGGGTGCAGCGCACGCCCGAGGCGCGCGACGGCCAGACCGTGGTGGCGCGCGTCGATGGCGAGCTGACCATCAAGCGCCTGCAGCGCGGGCCGCGGTGCATCCACCTGCTGCCGCGCAACCGCGCGCATGCGCCGATCGAGGTGCGGCCGGGCCAGGATTTCGCCATCGAAGGCGTTTACTGCGGGCTGGTACGCCCGGCTTGAATGGGCACCGTGGTCGCCCTCGACAGCCTGCTGGCGGCGCAGACGCTGTGGCACGCCGGGCGTGCCTCGGCCGCGGCGCTGGGCGAGCCCACCGGCCATGCCGCGCTCGATGCGCTGCTGCCGCAGGGTGGCTGGCCGCGGCATGCGCTGAGCGAACTGCTGTTGCCGGCCGATGGCGTGGGTGAGCTGGCGCTGCTGCTGCCCACGCTGGCGCGGCTGAGCCAGGCTGGCGCCACGGTGGCGGTGGTGGCGCCGCCCTATGTGCCCTACGCCCCGGCCTGGCAGGCCGCGGGCGTGGCGCTGGAACGGCTGGAGATCGTCCAGGCCACGCCACGCGATGCGCTGTGGGCGTTCGAGCAATGCCTGCGCAGTGGCGCCTGCGGAGCGGTGCTGGGCTGGCCGCGGCAGGCCGACGCGCAGGCGCTGCGGCGGCTGCAGGTGGCGGCCGACAGCGGCCAGTGCCTGGGCTTTGCCCTGCGCGACCGCCGCCATGCGGCCAATCCCTCGCCGGCCGCGCTGCGCCTGGAAGCGGTGCGCGACGCGCACGGCGGCAATGCCTGGCAGGTACGCAAATGCCGCGGCGGCCCGGCGCCGGCGCGCGCCTTTGCCCTGGCCACGCGGTGAGGCGCGGCCATGCTCTGGGCCTGTGTACTGCTGCCGCAACTGGCGCTGGATGCCGTCCTGCGGCGATGCCCTGACCCGCAGGCGCCGCTGGCGCTGGTCAGTGGCCCGGCGCAGCTGCGAACCCTGCAGGCGGTCAACGCCGCCGCTGCCGCTGCCGGGGTACGGGCCGGCATGCGCCTGACTGCCGCGCATGCGCTGCTGCCCGGGTTGGCCCTGGTCGAACACGACCCGCAGGCCGAGGCGCGCTGGCAGCGCTTCCTGGCCGCCTGGGCCTACCGCCACAGTTCGCTGGTCAGCGCGCAGTGGCCCGGCTGCATCGTGCTGGAAGTGCGCGCCAGCTTCGCCCTGCTCGGTCCGTGGCCGCGCATCGAGGCGCGGCTGCGCGAGGAACTCGCGCTGCTGGGTTTCAGCCACCGCATCGGGCTGGCGCCGACGCCGCGCGCCGCGCAGGTGCTGGCCGGCCTGCGCGACGGCCTGGCGGTGACCCAGCCGGCGGCGATGGCGACGCTGCTGGACCGCGTGCCGGTGGCGCGCGCGCGGCTGCCGGACGATGCCGGCGAGCGCCTGCGGCACATGGGCATCGGCGACCTGCGCACGCTGCGTGCGCTGCCGCGCGATGCGCTGCGCCGGCGTTTCGGCCTGCCGCTGCTCGACCACCTGGACCGGCTCTACGGACAGGCCGACGACCCGTTGGCGTATTACGCGCCGCCGGACCACTTCGACGTGCGGCTGGAGCTGGGCTACGAGGTCGAGAGCCACACCGCGCTGCTGTTCCCGCTGCGCCGCCTGGTCGGCGACCTGTGCACTTACCTGTCGGTGCGCGACGGCGGCGTGCAGCGCTTCGTGCTGCGGCTGGAGCACGAGGAGGGCCACAGCGACGTGGCGGTGGGACTGCTGGCCGCCGAGCGCGAACCGGCGCTGCTGTTCGAGCTGGTGCGCAACCGCCTGGAGCAGGTGCGGCTCGAGCGGCCGGTGGTGGCGCTGCGCCTGCTGGCGCGGGAACTGCCGTCATTCGTGCCGGCCGCGCGCGACCTGTTCGATCCGCGCACGCGCCAGCAGCAGCCGTGGCCGCAGCTGCGCGAGCGGTTGCGCGCACGGCTGGGCGATACCGCGGTGCATCGCATCGCGCCGACCTGCGATCCGCGCCCGGAGCGTGCCTGGCGGCCGCTGCAGGGCGACGAGGCGCGCATCGGCGATGCCGCGCCGGGCCTGCCGCCGCGCCCGGCCTGGCTGCTGCCGCAGCCGGTGCCGCTGCGCGACCCGCGCCTGCGCATCGTGTCCGGCCCGGAACGGCTGGAAAGCGGCTGGTGGGACGGCGACGACGCGCGCCGCGATTACTACGTGCTGGAAACGTCGCAGGGCCAGCGCGCCTGGGCCTTCGCGCCGCCGGGTGAGCAGGGCGGCTGGATGCTGCACGGGTGGTTCGCATGAGCCGCCGCGAAGCCCGCGATTCGCATGCGGGCACGCGTGCGCCGCGCGCCTGGGAAGTGGCGCAGCGGCTGGGTGGCGAAGCCGCCAACGATGGCGCGCCCGGCGAGGACGACCTGCCCGCCTACGCCGAACTGCATTGCCTGTCGGATTTTTCCTTCCTGCGCGGTGCGGCCAGCGCCGAGCAGCTGTTCACGCGTGCGCGCGCCTGCGGCTACGAAGCGCTGGCGATCACCGACGAATGCTCGCTGGCCGGCATCGTGCGCGCCTGGGAGGCGGCACGCGCCAGCGGCGTGAAGCTGGTGGTCGGCAGCGAGTTCGCCCTGGGCTGCGGCCTGCGCTGCGTATTGCTGGTGGAAACCGCCGCCGGCTACACGCGGCTGTGCGAACTGATCAGCCGCGGCCGCCTGGCGGCCGGCAAGGGCACGTACCGGCTGGCACGCGCGGACGTGGAGTCGGTGCTGGGCGACGCCGGTGCCGAGGCCTCGGGCCTGTTCGCGTTGTGGCTGCCGGGCGCCGAGCCGCAGGAGGAACAGGGGCGCTGGCTGCAGGCCGTGTTCGGCGCACGCGCGCACCTGGCGGTGGAACTGCACCGCGAACAGGACGATGCCGCGCGCCTGCAGCGGTTGCTGGCGCTGGCCGATGCGCTGGCGATGACGCCGCTGGCCAGCGGCGACGTGCACATGGACGTGCGCCGCCGGCGCATGCTGCAGGACACGATGACCGCCATCCGCCATAACCTGGCGCTGGCCGAATGCGGCGCGCACCTGTTCCGCAATGGCGAGCGCCACCTGCGCACCCGCCGCGCGCTGGGCAACATCCACCCGCCGGCACTGCTGGACAACGCGGTGCGGCTGGCGCGCCGCTGTAGTTTCGACATGGATCAACTGCGCTACGCGTACCCGACCGAACTGGTGCCTGCCGGGCACACGCCCAGCAGCTGGCTGCGCGAACTGACCGGGCGCGGCATGCGCGAGCGCTGGCCGCAGGGAACGCCGGCCGACGTCGTGCGCCAGATCGAGGACGAGCTGGAGCTGATCGCCTACAAGCAGTACGAGGCGTTCTTCCTGACCGTGCAGGACATCGTGCGCTTCGCCAGGGAGCGCGACATCCTGTGCCAGGGCCGGGGTTCGTCGGCCAATTCGGCGGTGTGCTTCGCGCTGGGCATCACCGTGGTGGACCCGGCCGAAAGCCGGCTGCTGATGGCCCGCTTCCTGTCGCGCGAACGCGACGAGCCACCGGACATCGACGTGGACTTCGAGCACGAGCGGCGCGAGGAAGTGCTGCAGTACGTCTACGCCAAGTACGGCCGCCACCGCGCCGCTTTGGCGGCCACCGTGATCCGCTACCGCGGCAAGAGCGCGGTGCGCGACGTGGCCCGTGCCTTCGGCCTGCCGCCGGACCAGATCGCGTTGCTGGCCGGATGCCATGGCTGGGGCAATGGCGAGGTGCCGATGGCGCAGCGGCTGCGCGAGACCGGCTTCGACCCGGACAACCCGCTGATCCGGCGGCTGATGGCGATCACCGCGCAGTTGAACGGCCACCCGCGCCACCTGTCGCAGCACGTGGGCGGTTTCGTCATCAGCGATGCGCCGCTGTCCACCGTGGTGCCGGTGGAGAACGCGGCCATGGACGGGCGCACCATCATCCAGTGGGACAAGGACGACCTGGAGACGATGAAGCTGCTCAAGGTCGACTGCCTGGCGCTGGGCATGCTCACCTGCATCCGCAAGGCACTGGACCTGGTGGAGCGCCATCGCGGCCAGCGCATCGACCTGGCACGGTTGCCGGCCGGCGACGAGCCGACCTACGCCATGATCCAGGCCGCCGACACCGTGGGCGTGTTCCAGATCGAATCGCGCGCGCAGATGAGCATGCTGCCGCGGCTGAAGCCGGCGTGTTTCTACGATCTGGTGATCGAGGTGGCGATCGTACGCCCGGGGCCGATCCAGGGCGGCATGGTGCATCCGTACCTGCGCCGGCGACAGGGCAGGGAGGAGGCCACCTGCCCGGAGGCGTTGCGGGAAATCCTCGGGCGCACCTGCGGCATTCCGCTGTTCCAGGAACAGGTGATGGAGCTTGTCATCATCGCCGCCAGGTACAGCCCCGGTGAAGCCGATGGCCTGCGTCGTTCGATGGCGGCCTGGGGCCGCGGCGGGGACATGGAGCCGCATCGCGTCCGCATCCGCGAACGGATGCAGGCCAACGGCTACTCCGACGAATTCATCGACCAGATCTTCGAGCAGATCAAGGGGTTCGGCTCCTACGGCTTCCCGCAGAGCCATGCCGCCTCGTTCGCCAAGCTGGTCTACATCAGCAGCTGGCTCAAGCGCCATGAACCGGCGGCCTTCGCCTGTGCGCTGCTCAACGCGCAGCCGATGGGCTTCTATTCGCCCAGCGAGATCGTCCAGGACGCGCGCCGCGACGGTCACGGCGGACGCCGCGCGGTGGAGGTGCGGCCGGTGGACGTGACCTGCAGCGACCGGGACAACACCCTGGAAGGCGGGCGGGCACGCTGTGGCCCGGATGACGACGACGGCCAGCCCGCCATCCGCCTGGGCCTGCGCCAGGTGGCCGGGTTGCCTGAAAGCGCGGCGCTGGCCATCGTCGCCGCGCGTGCCAGGCGCCCGTTCGCCGACGTGCGCGACCTGTGCCTGCGCGCCGGCCTGGACGAGCGGGCGCGGCGCGCGCTGGCCGAAGCCGGCGCCCTGCAGACACTGGCCGGGCACCGCCACGCCGCACGCTGGGAAGTGGCCGGCATCGAACGGCAGCGGCCGCTGCTGCCCGGCAGCCCCGACGAGGAGTCCGTGGCGTTGCCGGCGCCTTCGGCCGGCGAAGAGGTGCTGGCCGATTACCGGGTGCTTGGCCTCACCCTCGGCGAGCATCCGCTGTCGCTGCTGCGCGCGCGGCTGCAGCGCGAGCGCGTGCTCGACATCGCCCAGGTCCGGCAACTGCCGCACGGGCGCGGCGCCCACGTGGCCGGCATCGTGGTGCAGCGGCAGCGCCCGGGTACGGCCAAGGGCACGGTGTTCGTCACCCTCGAGGACGAGCATGGCCCGCTCAACGTCGTGGTCTGGCAGGACCTGGCTGCGCGCCGGCGCAAGGTACTGCTGGGTGCGCGGCTGATGGCGGTGCGCGGGCGCTGGGAACAGGTCGATGGCGTGCAGCACCTGGTCGCCCGTGACCTGCACGACCTCAGCCACCTGCTGGGCGACCTGCAGACCCAATCGCGGGATTTCCACTAGCGCGGTGGATCGGCGCCGTGCCGCGGCACTGGCCCGCGGCAGGCGATGCACTGCCTTCGCGGCGCCCGGCATAGCCGCTGCTCACACCCGGCGCACTGGCGTGCCGCAGTCGTCCGCCGTCGCCTCCGTTCAATCACCCGCCAGCAGAGCGCGGGCGTGAGCGCCGGGCCTCCCGTGTCACTGCCAATCGGACAGTGCGATCTTCAGTTCCGCGGCGAAGCCCTTGGTCGAAGACACCGGTACCGTGAACACGCGCGGCGACTGCTGGCTGATGCCGATCGCCCTGTCGCTGGCGCTGTCCAGTTCGGCCTGCGTCTTGGGGCCGCCGGCCCACTGGTCGTCGCCCCAGACATAGCGCAGCCGCCAGCCATCGCCGTCGGGCCGGGCGAACAGCACCAGCGTGTTGCGGAACAGGTATTCGCCGGGAATGTGGTTCTTCAGGAACAGCGCGCCATCGACCTCATAGCCGGCGTTGCACACCGCCAGCTCGATCGAGAACGCGACCTCGCTGCCGGCGGTGATGCGGCGGCTGTCCAGGAACACCGAGAACAGCACCGGCGCGCGCGCATCGCGGCGCACGTTGCCATCGGCGTCGAAGATGTCGCCGTATTCGCGGCGCACCGCCGATTCGTTGGCCTGGGTGCGCGCGGTGAGCTGGTAGGTATAGGCACCGCGCGGCGCCACCGTGGCCTCGATGTAATACGAGGAGCGCACCTGCCTGCCGCGCCGGCGCGCGGCCTCGACCTCCGGTGGCAGCGCCAGCGCGGTGATGTCCAGCTGCGCGGTGGCGCAGATGTCGCCGAACAGGAAGCGCGACAGGTTCTGGTACCCCTCCTCGGAATTGACGATGCCGAAATAGCCGCTGTGGCTGCGGTTGACGAACGCGCGCGGCGCGCCCTCCACCCAGGCGTTGGCGATGCGCACCAGGCCGTCGCTGAGCGCGCCGACCGCGAACGAGGACAGGCCGCGCGCCACCGCGTAGTCGCGGCTATTGGTGCCGACCAGGCAGAACATGCGCTCGGCTGGGAAGCCGGAATCGCCCAGGGTGTTGACCTTGTCCCTGGGGACCTTCAGGTAGCGCGCCATGTTGCCGCGGTTGAAGTTGTTCATGTCGTTGATCGACAGCAGGTCCGGCACGTTGATGCCGGCGACGTCGATGCCGTTGTGCGGGGTGGCGTAGGTGAACACCTTGTCCACCAGCGTGCGTGCCTCGGCGCTGGCCACTTCCGGGTTCTGCAGCAGGCAACGGCAGATCAGCCCGCCCATCGAGTGCGCCACCAGGTACACGCGGAAGTCGCGGCGCTGGCTGGCGTTGTTGCCGCACACGCTGTCGCGCAGCTCCAGGATGCGCCGGCCCAGGCTGGCCGCGGCCTCGGTGATCGACGGCGCCTTGCCGTCGCCGAACGCGGGGTCGGCCACGTCGTAGTAGCGGTGGATGACGATGCTGCGCGGGGCGATGCCGCTGCGCAGCTCGGCGCCGCCGTCATAGACGTCGCGGTAGCCGTAGTCCTTCATCAGCCGCACCAGCGGCGACTCGAACACGAACTTCACCACCGAGCCGTCCTGGGCCTGGCGGATCTTGGTGGAGCCGGCCTCCAGTCCCATGAACGGCGTGGAGGTGGTCTCGACGATCTCCGCGCGGGTCATGGCATAGCCGCGCACGTAGATGATCGGGAAGAAAGGGCGCTGAATCCTGTCCATGTCCGGCTCCACGGGAAGGGAGGGCAATGCTCGACCATTGTCGTCGCATCCGCGGCGACCGGGGGGCGGGCCTGGGAGGTGCAGGTGGTCGGGACCCGTAGTGCGGTGCGGGGTGGGTGGCAGGTAAACGCCATCACCGAGTCCATTGAATTCCCCGAAGCCCGGCGTTACGCCGTCATGGCAGCAGATCCGGAATGCCCATTGACAGCAAAGTCGCATGCTTCAATCAAGCGGGTATGTGTGTGCAGGAAGAGGGCACCTATACCGACGTCACCCCGGTTTTGAGTAGCACGGAAATCCAGAGTCCAATTCCCAACGAAATGGAGATTGGACGTGAAGAAGCCCTTTGCCGAAGAACGGATCATTGACCTCCAGCGTGAGGCTGAAGCGGGCGCGGCGGTGTAGGATCTGTGCCGGCGGCATGGGTTTTCGGCATTGTTGGTTTGTGGCTGGGCAATGGTGAGCAATCACTCCAATTACAACCGCGGATGCGGCACGTGACGGAATTCCTTATCTATATGGTGGCCGCTGCTTCTGCTTTCCTGCTCGTTCCCGCGAGATGGATTCTCGTTCGCAACCTGAAGAGGAAGATGCCCGATCTGTGGCATGGATCTGGCTCTCCTGGGAAATTTGAAAGAGATAATTTTCTAAGGAGATATCCATACAGAGGGGGCAGGGAGGTTTACAGAGTCGCTGACCGCACTGATCGAGCCTTGTTGCTGATCTATGCCCTGCTGCATGCCACATTCATTTCTTTTGCTGGCATTGCTTTACTTATCTGATCTGTTGCGAATGCAATAGATGAACATCTCTGTTTCCAGATTGATCCCGATATCGATGCGTCGCGACAGATGTGAGATGTGAGCGGCAAGCATCGATTCATCATTCCGTAGCTTCGGGAAAAGCCAAATGAATGTGTTGAAAGCTGGCGGGATGGTGATAGCACTCCTTGCAGTTTCTTGCGCTTCGGCAGAAACCGTTGCGCCGCATTGCCCTGCTGTAGACGTGCGACATGCGGGAGAGAACGTTGATGCGGCAGGATTGCGCGTTGCTGTTTTCAGCGCCGTCAATCGAGGTGAGGCCTCTATTGAGTTTCCTCTTGAAAGCAGGTCAACAAACATCATTCATGGACGATACGCTTCAACGGAACGGCGTGTTTTGAATGATGGCGTTTGGAAGGAATACAGTCCGAACTTGGATGAGATGCTGGCTCCAACGAGAACCATGATCATAGCCCCTGGCGAGGAAGCGGAGTTTTGGTTTGATGTAAATGGACTTCTTCTGAACGATAGACGTCCTGAGATGGAATACTCGGTAGTCGTTAGAGCCGTATCCGGCTGCGTTTATAGGTCTTTGCCGTTCAATCCGTCGAAATAACCTTCCTGCCTCATTCTCTGGTTGTTCATGACGCACGAGGCCCGCATCGCTGCGGGCCTCGTCGTTTGCGGCGCTGGTGACTATCCCTGCGCGCTGCGTGTGCGATTACGGCATCGATCCTCTGCACGACCATGTGCTGCTTGGTGATGGGCGGCGCCTCGATCTGTTCGATCTGTTGCCTGGTCTTCTCCTGTGGCCGGCGCTCCTTCGGTGCGGTTGCGATGGGCGCCGGGTCGTGCGCTATCCACCAGCCTTCCCGACGCAACAGCACGAAGATCCTCCAGAAACCGTAGCGGACCCGAGCGGCGGCAATCTCCTCGATCCGTCGAAGCAGTGGCGCAACACCGTTCTCCCGGGACTGGTAGTACCACGCCGAGCGGCTCCGCCGGACAACCTCGCGGGCGCGGCGCACGCCGACGCGGTAACGATCGATCAAATGGCCCACGGGCTTCTTGCGCGGGTGGGCCTCAGAGCTTCATTGACAGCACGTCCTGCACCATGACCTTGTCCAGGCTCAGATCGGCAACCCGTTGCTTGAGCGTGCGGTTCCCCTCCTTGAGTTGGCGAAGCCGGCGTAGCTCGGCCACGCCTAGTCCGCCGTACTTCTTGCGCCAAGCGTAGAACGTGGCTTGGGTGATTCCCGTCTTGCGGCAGATCTCCTCCACGGTCGTACCGCTCTCGGCCTGCTTCAGGGCGAGAGCGATCTGCTCTTCGGTGAACTTCGACTTCTTCATGGCGACGGGCCTCTTTGCGGCCTGAGTGTCGCCGAATCTTCTACCTATAGCGGATCAGAATTACAGGGAGGAGGTCGGCATGGCGTTCGCCTTTGATCTGTGACATCCAGGCCAGTGATATGACAATACTACGGGTTTGAATTACAACTACTTCCGCGATTACGACCACAGCACCGGGCGCTATGTCCAGAGTGACCCGATTGGGTTGGAAGGTGGGATCAGCACGTATGCCTGTGTCGGTGGGAATCCGCCAGGCGCGGTTGATCCGCTTGGATTGGCCCGGATTGATCTTGGTGGCAACTACACAGGGCGAGTTTATACTTTAAACTATGGAGGAAACGCGTCATTTGAGATTTACGTTTACGATCCCAGAGGAGTCGAGGTGGGTGTTTATGGTCCCGATGGGTGGATTAATAAGCATGGGCGCCAAGGTGCTCCGAGAGGTCTTCCGGATGGCGTAGAAGCTCAATGCAAGACTGCTTCGGATGACTGCTTTCATCGAACTGGCTTGGCTGCTAGAAGGGCGTCGAAGGGGGCTTTACGGCTCAAGTCACTTTTCAAGGGGTGGCCGCTTATAGGGGCGATGATTGAAATGACTACCCCTGGTCAAAACCTAATTTGCGACCAAATTCCGGAATATCCGGGCTGCGGGGAAATATGATAAGGCTTGATCGGATTCAGTTTAATGGGGAAACGTGGGATTTTTCTAATTATTTTGAGTACATGAAAAGTATTGCGAATTTGATGCCGAAGGCTCTTAGAGATTATTCGACTGATGTGGCCTCCTATGTCCTTCATGGTGCCAAGACGCTGCACGACTCTAGGATGCTTTCAGCTGTGATTGAGAATGCATACGATGAGAATTTCTCGAATGTTGTTTCGTCCATTGAGCTCAATTTTATTGATCAGCTATTCGAGGGGAAAACCACATTGCGGTATGTCGGCGTTTCTTCGTACCATCTAAAAGAAATGGACTTGGATTCGAATCGGCATGCGGATGTTCTGGTTCACGAGTTCTCAATCGCTAGGCAAGATGTATTCAGGCACCGAATTATTTTTGATAATTTGGGCGAGATTGAAATTGAGTTTAGCCAGTTCTCCTATATGTGGAATGAGTTGTAGGCACCGGAGAGCAGGTCTTTATCCATAGTTGCCGAGTAACGGTTCCAGGTTCACTTTTTTGATCCTCCATGACGCGCAAGGCGCGCAACGCTGCGGCCTTGTCGTTTGCAGCGTTGTGGTCTGCGCCTACTGATACGCGGCAATGAACGTGGCGATGATGCCGAGTAGCTGCTGCTTCGGCTTGGCCGGCATGCGCTCGATCTGCTTGATGCGGCGATCCAAGTGAGTGCTGACCCTGGCCGGCTTGCGGGTTTGCCGAACGTCCAGCAGTGCGTTGACGTTGAGCGCCTGTGCCAGCGCGATGAGCAGGCTGGCGCTGGGGTGTCTCGACTCGCCCTCGTAGTAGGCGATCTGCTTGCACAATCTCGCAGGTATCGTTAGATGATAGGAAATCCGAGATTGATCCGTACGCACTTACAGGAAGTGCTTCTATGAAAGGAGCAGGAATGGCTGCTGGGGGTGGCGTTGCCTACTCTGGTTTTCAACTGGGGGCAGGGAAATCACCAGGTGCATGGGATGGACGAGGGGGTTGGGATGCAACCCTTTATTGGTATCCAATAGGAAATTCAAAGATGGATGGTATCCCCGAATGGGTCAGCTGTGGGGCGTGTGGATCAAAATGAATACAGAAGCCTTCCTGCCGCTTCTTTTCCTTGGCTTTCTGCTTTTAATAGTGAGCAGGTTAATCGCTATAAAGCTCGCTAAAAGTTCTTTACCAAACGGGCGCCATTCAGAACTAGCTTCGCTTGATTACATTCCGTTGAATACCCCATCTGAAGCGCTTAAGTCGCTTTCTGCTTTTGGGAAAGCTGCTCTATCAAAACCACTTTCATTGGTTGGTCTTCTTTCATTTATACATATTGCGACTTGGATATCTCTGATTGGTGCAGTTATCTTCGAGATATTTAGATAACCACGATCAGGCTCGCCTTCTAATGCAACTACTTCCGGGATTATGATCCAGTAGCCGGGAGGTGCTCGCAGAGTGATCCAATTGGTCTTGCAGGTGGTATCTCGACGTATGGGTACGTTGGCGGAAATCCGCTGACGGGGATTGATCCGCTGGGGCTGGCAGACACTTCGTCGCCCTGGTCAGTTGGCTGGGATTGGTTAACTGGCACAGGGCCTCGGCATCGTGATTTTAGTGATGGTGATCCGTTTGCTGAGACACTCGGACAGCATGGAAATATTCAGCGCCTCTTGAAAAGAGCTTGCGAGGGGACAATTCCAAAGCAAGGGAAGTGGGATTACTCCGTAAGTGGTTGGAAGGGGGGCGCTCTATTTGCACGACTATTCAAACTTGTTGACTTTCGGTCATATGGGAAATATTGCAGTTGCTTTTCTCGGAAGCTACAACGCACGTTATCAAATCGACGCTAACACGCTCTATGTTCAGGTGAACAATTATTCTTCGATAAATCAGCAACGCATCCCCTGTGATTGGTTACACTGGGTGGTGGTCTGAGAACATTAGCGATCCGCTGAATCGTTGGAGGTCGACTGGTGCAATGTCAGAAATTGCCCAGACACTCAACCTGACATTTGATTTGTCCGAGTGTGGGTGCAAAAAATGATGCGCTCCTTCGTAACTCTTCTTATTTACGCTTCTCTTGTTGGATGTACCTGGGAACAGGATGTGACTGAATTTGTCGGAGTATGGAGGGCTGACGATGTTCGGGATCAGGGCAGGGAGATTTCCATGCGGCAGGATGGAAAGTTCATGGCAGCGAGAATTCCTGCCGCTATGGTTTGCTCGTCTGCTGGCGAACGTGGTGATCTTGATGGGTCTGGCACGTGGGAGTATCAGCCTGATGATGATCGGATCTTCTTGGTTTTTACAGGCATATCGAGCGAGAAATGTAGCGTCCCTTACGGCGTCATGGTCTTTATTGGCCCAGGAAAAAAGCTGTCATTGATCTCAGACGTTGATAAACCATCGACAGGAATAGAGTTCAGCCATATGTGAATAACAACAAGCCCCGCTCACGCGGGGCTTGTTGTTTATCCGTTCTCGCTTCGCATCTGTTCCTGCGGCTGTTCCCTGGAGTTCCCAGAAAGCGAATCTGTCAACGTCGGCGGCATCCCCACTGGCATCCGGAGCGGGGCACTGCCCGCTTTACGGTGAGCCATCCGGGCAGGCGCGATCCAGCTGGCGGTAGCCGATGGCTTCGGCCAGGTGCGTGCGCTCGATGGGGCCGCCACCGGCCAGGTCGGCGATGGTGCGGGCCACGCGCAGGATGCGGTGCATCGAGCGTGCGGACAGCTGCAGGCGTTCCATCGCCTGTTCGAGCATGGCCTGGTCGGGCGCGGTCAGCACGCAGTGATGCAAGGTCTGTCCCGGGTCGAGGTGGGCGTTGGGGGTGCCGGAACGTTGCAGCTGGCGGGTACGCGCCTGCGCTACGCGGGCCTGCACGGCGGCGCTGTTTTCGGCGGGCGGAGCATCGCCGCGCAGTTCGGCCGGTGGCAGCCGTGGCACCTGCAGCTGCAGGTCGATGCGGTCCAGCAGCGGGCCGGAGATGCGTGCGCGGTAGCGGGCGATCGCGTCGGCCGAGCAGCGGCAGCGGCCACTGCGGTCGCCAGCCCAGCCACATGGGCACGGGTTCATCGCCGCCACCAGCTGGAAGCGGGCCGGGAACTCGGTGCTGCGCGCGGCCCGCGCGATGGTGACTACGCCCGATTCCAGCGGCTCGCGCAGCACTTCGAGCGTCTGCCGCTTCCATTCGGGCAATTCATCCAGGAACAACACGCCGTTGTGCGCCCGCGAGATCTCGCCGGGCCGCGGCAGTGCGCCGCCGCCGACCAGGGCGACCGCGCTGGCGGTGTGGTGCGGAGCGCGGTAGGGCCGTTGTCGCCAGCGTGTCGGGTCCACGCCGTGGCGCCCGGCCGAGGCGATAGCCGCCGTTTCCAGGGCTTCGGCCTCGCTGGCCTCGGGCAGGATGCCGGGCAGCCGCGAGGCCAGCAGGGTCTTGCCGCAGCCGGGCGAGCCGACCAGCAGCAGGTGGTGGCCGCCGGCGGCGGCGATCTCCAGTGCGCGGCGGGCCTGCGCATGGCCGCGCACGTCGGCCAGGTCCGGCTGCGGTGCGGGGCCGCAGGTGCTGACCTGCGCGTCGGGCAGGGTCTTCTCGCCAGCCAGGGCGGCGCAGACCTCCAGCAGGGTGCGCGCGACTTTGATCGTCGCCTGCCGCGCCAGCGCGGCCTCATCGGCGTTGTCCGGCGCCACCACCAGCGTGCGCCGTTCACGCGCCGCGGCGATGGCCGCGGGCAGCGCGCCGTCCACGCCGCGCAGTTCGCCGGTCAGCGCCAGCTCGCCGATGAACTCATGCGCGGCCAGTGCCTGGCGGTCGATCTGGCCGCTGGCGGCGAGGATGCCCAGTGCGATGGGCAGGTCGAAACGGCCGCCGTCCTTGGGCAGGTCTGCCGGGGCCAGGTTGATGGTGATGCGCCGGGCCGGGAACTCGAACTGTGCGCAGAGAATGGCCGCGCGCACCCGGTCGCGCGATTCGCGTACCGCCGCTTCGGGCAGGCCCACGATCTGGGTGCAGGGCAGCCCGCCGGACAGGTGCACTTCGACCCGTACCGGCGGCGCATCCACCCCGGCGCGGGCACGGCTGTGCACCAGCGCCAGGCTCATGGGCGTGGCTCAGGCGTCGCCGGCGGGGCGCTTTTCCAGTGCGGCGACGGCCTGTTCCAGCGCGTCCAGCTTCTCGCGGGTGCGCAGCAGCACGGCGCGCTGCACTTCGAACTCCTCGCGGGTGACCAGGTCCAGCTTGGCCAGGCCGGCCTGCAGCGCGCTCTTGAAGGTAGCCTGCAGTTCCTCGCGCGATTCGCGCAGGCCCGGTGGCACCAGGTCGCTCAGGCGGCGGGCCAGCGCATCGATGTGGTTGAGGTCGATCATGGGGTGGTCTCCGCAGGGGCAGGCTGGCAGGTTAGGCGCCGCCGGCAACCGCGACCATCGGGCTCTGTTGCGTGGGGGTATCAGGATAATCCCTTGCCGTCCGTGCGGCACGCCCCGCGCCTGCCGGGTCAGCGCCGGGCAGGCTATGCTTTCCCCGGCACACAGACAGGGAAACGACCGATGAAAATGATCATGGCCATCGTCAAGCCGTTCAAGCTGGACGACGTGCGCGAGGCGCTCGCCGAGCGCGGCGTGGCCGGCATCACCGTCACCGAGGTCAAGGGTTTTGGCCGGCAGAAGGGCCACACCGAGCTGTACCGCGGCGCCGAGTACGTGGTCGATTTCCTGCCCAAGGTGAAGATCGAGGTCGCGGTCACCGACGCCCAGGCCGACGAGGTGGTGGAGGCCATCGTCAAGGCCGCCGGCACCGGCAAGATCGGCGACGGCAAGGTGTTCGTGTACGACCTGGGCAGCGTGGTGCGCATCCGCACCGGTGAGATCGACGCCGACGCGCTCTGAACCATGGCGACCGTGGACGGTCAATTCGGCCAGCGCCTGCAGCGGGCCCTGGCGATGCTGGATGGCAAGGGCCTGCCGCGCGGCACGTCGGCGCCGTTGCTGTACCGGGGGTTGTGGAAGCTCGGTTTCCGCGTGCCGCCGCCGCTCATGATGGGGTTTGTCCCGAATGCCTTGCTGATGGGGGGCTTCTTCGGGCCGACCTGGGGCTTGGTGATGTGGTTGATGGTCTGGCGCCGTTCGCAGATGCCGGCGGGCATGGTGCTGTTGGCCATGGTGTTGGCCGGCGTGCTGTTCGGCCTGGCGATGGGGTTGCACGCGCGCCGGAATGCGCGCCGGCGCGGCATTCCGCTCTGGCGCGATTTCCAGGGTTGAGTGCGGCTGGCGGGCCGCTGCCGGTGTTGCCCGCCGCGGCGCGCGGGCCGTGGACAGTGGCATGCGTGCCCGGGCATGCCGGCCAGTAGTCGGTAGCGCCGCTGCAGTGGGCTCCCAGGCTGCGGCCTGGGAGCTGTCTCCGGTGCTGAAGCCGCGGGGTCCTGTGGGCCAGCGGGCCCCGCGAGGGGCGGCAGACGAAAGACCTCGCGTCGCTATGGGTCATTCTGGGCGGAAGCCGCGGGCTTGTCCGCCCGATGCCCTGGCCACGAAGGCGATCAAACGGGACAGGGCCCGCGCGGGAAAGGAGAGCGCCCGGCCCTGGCGAGGACAGGGCGGCACCGATGCCTCAATCGCCGCTGTCTCCGGGTTGTTTGTCCGCCCCCATTGCTTCCAGCGCCGCGCGGGCGCTCTGGCTGGCCGGATCGAGCTTCAAGGCGGTGCGGTAGCTTTCGCGGGCTTCATCCAGCCGCCCGGCCGCGCGATACGCCTCCCCGAGACTGTCGTGGGTGTTGGCCGAACCGGGATACGCCGCCACGCTCCATTCAAATACGCTGACCGCCTCGTCCTTGCGGCCCGCGCGAAGAAGCTTGTAGCCCAGCGCGTTCAGCGCCCTCTCGCTGTGGTCGTAGTCGTCGCGGCGCGCCCCCAGGCCTTCATAGGCCGCCGTCATGGCCTTGGGCCCCTGGCGATAGGCGATCGGGGTCAGCAGGTCGTCCAGGCTCCGCTTTGCCGGTTGCATCGGCTTGCCGTTGAGCACCTCCATGAGGTCCTGGCCCATCGTCACCACAAGCGCGCCCTGCCAGAAATTGTCGAGGATGATGACGCAGTCCTCGTGCGACTCGGACCGCAGGTAATAGCTCTGGTAGCCCGGTACGCTGCCGGTGTGGGAAACGACCTGCAGCCTGGCGCCATCGGGCAGTGTCCAGTCATCGACATTCCACCCGAATCCATAGTGCGACGCCTGCGCCGTCAGCATCTGGCGCCGCGTGTCGTGGCTCAGCAGGCGCTCGCCATACAGCGCCCGGTCGAAGCGGTAGAGATCATCGACCGTGGTGTAGATGCCCGCCGCCGCGAACGACACGCTCGGGTCGATCCACTGTGGCTGCACCAGGGTGCCTTCCGCGGTGCGGGTGTAGCCTTCGGCGAGCCGTTCCAGCACCGAGCTGCCGTTGAAAACGCCGCTGGCGGTCATGCCTGCCGGGGCGAAGATCCGTTCCTGCAGGTTGTCCGCAAGAGACTGCCCGGTTGCCTGTTCGATCAGCAGACCGAGCAGGAAGAAGCCATTGTTGTTGTATCGCCACTGCTGGCCCGGGTTCTCCAGCAGCGTCGGCTTGATCCACTCGCGCGCAAAGTCCATCGGCGCATAGCTGCGGCGCGCGGCGGTCTGCCACCACGGGTCGGTGTAGCGCCCGGGGACGTCGGCAAGCCCCGAGGTGTGGCTGAGCAGCTGGGCTACCGTCACCTTCGCCGCAGGCGTCCCGGCGTAGAGCGCCGGCAGGTATTCGCCCAGTGTCCCGTCCAACCGCAGCGTGCCCTGCTGGACCAGCTGCATCGTGAGCGTGGCGACCAGCGGCTTGCTCAGCGAGCCGACCCGATAGCGCCCTTCCACCCGGTTGGGCGTTGCCCATTCAACATTGGCCTGGCCGTAAGCGGCGCGCAGCAGCACCTGGTCTCCCCGCGCCACCAGCACCGTGCCGTTGAAGCCACGGTGATCGGCGTAGCTGTCGACCAGGCGGCGCAGTTCATCGGCCGTGGGAGGCTGCTTCGCCAACGCGACTGCGCTGCACATCAGCAGGACGAAACCACATACCCGGGCAAAGGGACGCATCGATTGGCCTACGTTGGAGAATCCATCCGAAGCTAGCGGTTGACTACAGTTGTAGTCAATGGGTCGTCCGGCATGGTCCCAGGGCCCTCCGGGCGAGGCGCCGTGCCAGGCAGCGCGATGGCTGCGTTCGGCCGCCGGGTGGACCGGGTGGACCGGGTGATGCGCGGCGCCTGGAGAACCAACGAAAACCCCGCGCCGGTGGCCGGCGCGGGGTTGGGGTGCGTCGCTGCGGTGTGGCGCCGGCTTACTCGCCCAGCGCCTTGGCCACGAACGGCGGGCTGACCAGCACGCCGGTGTGCAGCGGGGCGGTGTAGTACAGCGTGTCGAACGGCTTGGCGGCGGCGTCTTCCTGGCGGAAGCCGAAGCCGAAGCCGGCCTGCTTGCTGGCCACGGTCACCGACCACCAGCCGGTCGGGTAGCACGGCTGCGGGAACGGCAGGGTCTTGAACGACTGGAAGCCGGCCTTGCCCATCTCCGCGCGCATGTCCTTGATCAGGTCCAGCAGCGCCAGCGGCGATTCGCTCTGCTGTACCAGCAGGCCGTCGTCCTTCAGCGCGCGGAAGCAGCTTTCGAAGAAGGCCTTGTTGAACAGGCCCTCGGCCGGGCCGACCGGGTCGGTGGAGTCCACGATCACCACGTCGACGCTGCCCGGCGCGCAGTTGGCCATGTAGGCCACGCCGTCGTCGAACAGCAGCTCGGCACGGGCGTCGCCGTTGGACTCGCACAGCTCCGGGAAGTACTTCTCGGCCATGCGCGTGACCTGCTCGTCGATGTCGCACTGGGTGGCGCTTTCAACGCCCGGGTGCTTGAGCACCTCGCGCAGGGTGCCGCAGTCGCCGCCGCCGATGATCACCACGCGCCTGGGCGCCGGGTGGGTGAACAGCACCGGGTGGCTGATCATCTCGTGGTAGAAGAAGTTGTCCTTGGTGGTCAGCATCATGGCGCCATCGATGACCATCAGCTTGCCCCAGTCGGTGCTGTCGTAGATCTCGATCTTCTGGAACGGCGACTGCACTTCGTCCAGCTTGCCGGTGATGCGGAAACCGATGGCCGAGCCGGTCGGCTGGAAGTGTTCGATGAACCAGTTGTCGTGGGTGGTCATGGGGATTCCTGGGTGCAATGGACTTTTCCCTTCTCCCGCGGGCGGGAAAAGGTGCCCCGGAGGGCGGGCGAGGGGGGCGGCAAAGCCCGGTACGGCGGGGTCTGCGCCGTATTTCCGCCCCTGGATCCCGCTCCGGAGCGGGAGGGCGGAAGGCGCGGGCGCGGATTGTAACGGACCGGTGCCCCGCTGGCGTTAGAATGCGCGTCCTTTTTATCCACAGCCGAGAGTTGCTACGCCGATGAGCGATTGGTCCCTCGACCAGGCCCGCAAGACCTATTCGATCCCGCACTGGTCCGACGGTTATTTCGACGTCGATGCCGCCGGGCATGTCGTGGTGCGCCCCACCGGCGCGCGGGGCCCGGCCGTGTCGTTGCCGGAAATCGTCGATTCGGCGCGTGCCGCCGGCGCCAAACTGCCGCTGCTGGTGCGGTTCCCGGACATCCTCGGCGAGCGTCTGGGCAAGCTGCAGGCGGCCTTCGCCCAGGCCCAGCGTGACTGGGATTACCGTGGCGGCTACACCGCCGTCTATCCGATCAAGGTCAACCAGCACCGCGGCGTGGCCGGCACCCTGGCCAGCCACCATGGCGAGGGCTTCGGCCTGGAAGCCGGCTCCAAGCCGGAGCTGATGGCGGTGCTGGCGCTGAGCCGGCCGGGCGGGCTGATCGTCTGCAACGGCTACAAGGACCGCGAGTACATCCGCCTGGCGCTGATCGGCCGCAAGCTCGGCCTGCAGACCTATATCGTCATCGAGAAGCCCTCCGAGCTGAAGCTGGTGCTGGAGGAATCCAGGGCGCTGGACGTGAAGCCGGGCCTGGGCGTGCGCATGCGCCTGGCATCGCTGGGTGCCGGCAAGTGGCAGAACAGCGGCGGCGACAAGGCCAAGTTCGGGCTGTCGCCGCGCCAGCTGCTGGACCTGTGGAAGTCGCTGCGCGATACCGAGTACGCCGACTGCCTGAACCTGCTGCACTTCCACATGGGCAGCCAGATCAGCAACGTGCGCGACATCGCCAACGGCATGCGCGAGGCCACCCGCTACTTCGTCGAGCTCTCGCGCCTGGGCGCGAAGATCAGCCACGTCGACGTCGGCGGTGGCCTGGGCATCGACTACGAAGGCACCCGCTCGCGCAGCTACTGCTCGATCAACTACGGCCTGAACGCCTACGCCAGCAACATCGTGCAGCCGCTGGCCGAGGCCTGCGAAGCGCACGCGCTGCCGCCGCCGCGCATCGTCACCGAGTGCGGCCGCGCGATGACCGCCCACCACGCGGTGCTGATCGCCAACGTGTCCGAAGTGGAGCAGGCCGCCGATGGCCGCATCCCCGAGGCGCATGACGACGAGCCGGCCGCGATCCGCCACCTGCGCGAGATCCATGACGAACTGGACCAGCGCCCGGCGGTGGAACTGTTCCAGGAAGCCCAGCACTTCCACGCCGAAGGCCTGAGCGCCTATGCACTGGGCCAGATCGACCTGCCGCAGCGTGCGCGCATCGACGACCTGTTCTACGCCATCGCCAACGGCGTGCGCGCGCGCCTGAGCTACGACGAGAAGAGCCATCGCCCCGCGCTGGACGAGCTGAACGACCGCCTGGTCGACAAGTACTTCGTCAACTTCAGCGTGTTCGAGTCGATCCCGGATGCCTGGGCCATCGACCAGGTGTTCCCGATCGTGCCGATCGAGCGCCTGGACGAGCGCCCGGATCGCCGCGGCGTGATCGCCGACATGACCTGTGATTCGGACGGCATGGTCAAGACCTACGTCGAGAACGAGAGCCTGGACAGCTCGCTGCCGCTGCACTCGGTGGGCCATGGCGAGAGCTACCGCATCGGCTTCTTCCTGGTCGGCGCCTACCAGGAAATCCTCGGCGACATCCACAACCTGTTCGGCGACACCGACGCGGTGGAAGTCACGGTCGATGGCAGCGGTTATCGCATCGCCCAGCAGCGTCGCGGCGACACCACCGACGTGATGCTCGACTACGTCGGCTACCGCCTGGACGACCTGCGCGCGGCCTACCGGCAACGCGTGGCCGCGGCCAACCTGCCGGCCGAGCGTGCCGCCGAGCTGGACGCCGCGCTGGAAGCGGGCCTGACCGGTTATACCTACCTGTCGGACGAGCCGCTGGGCTGAGCCGGCCGCGGGCATCGCCGCGCTGACGAGGGGGCGGGCCGTGCCCGCCCCTTCTCATTTCCGGCCTGTGCTGCGCGCATTGCCGGGATGGGCGCCAGCGTCGAGGGCAGGCATGGGAACAGCCCATCGCATCGCGGCCGCCGGCATGCCCGTCCGTGTCGCCGGCATCAGCCTTCGCGCGCGACCTGGAAGCCGGCGAACGACTGGCTCACCGGCATCAGCTCCAGGCGGTTGACGTTCAGGTGCGGCGGCAGGGTGGCGACCCAGAAGATCTGCTCGGCGATGTCCTGCGCGGTCATCGGGTTGGCGCCCTTGTAGAGCTGGTCCGAGGCGGCCTGGTTGCCATGGGTGCGCACCAGGGTGAACTCGGTCTCTGCCATGCCCGGCTCGATCGCGGTCACGCGTACGCCGGTGCCGTGCAGGTCGGCGCGCAGGCCCAGCGAGAACTGGCTGACGAAGGCCTTGGTGCCGCCGTAGGCGTTGCCGCCCGGATACGGGTAGATGGCGGCGGTGGAACTGATGTTGATGATCGCCCCGCGGCGTTCGATCAGCCGCGGCAGCAGGCGATGGGTCAGGGTGACCAGCGCGGTGACGTTGGTATCGATCATCGTGCGCCAGTCTTCCAGGCTGGCGTGCTGGGCAGCGGCGGTGCCCTGCGCCAGGCCAGCGTTGTTGACCAGCAGGTCGATGCCGCCGAACGCCGCCGGCAACGCCGCCAGTGCCGCCTCCATCGCCGCCGGATCGCGGATGTCGAAGACCGCCGCGTGCACCCGCTCGGCCCCGAACTCGTCCACCAGCGGCTGCAGGCGCTCGGCACGGCGGCCGGTGGCGATCACCTTCCAGCCGGCAGCGGCGAAGCGACGGGCGGCGGCGGCACCGAAACCGGACGTGGCGCCGGTGATCAGGACGGTCTTGGACATGACGGTTTCCCAGGGAGAAGAGGCCGTCGATTTTCGCACCTTCGCGGAGCACCGGCGCTGGCGTGATGCGGACACCCCGAACACGTCCATCGCGTCAACGCGCATACCCATGGCGCCCACCCACCGGGGTAACACCGCCGCAGGCCATTTAGCTACGCCTTCGATTTCCGCACCGTGGGAAGGGGATGCCCTTAGATGCAGGACTTGCCCCGCATTGGGCCCAGTGCGGCATGGTCCCGCGATGCCGCTAGCGCATTCGCCGCCCACCCACCGGAGCCACAGCCCCCTTGAGTCAAGGGGGTGCGCCGACAGGCGCGGGGTTGTGGAAGAAAAGGGCGTGGGGCCCGATGTCTGCGCAGCAGACATTGGGGTGGCACTGCCGTGGCGGTGTCACCGTGGCGTGCCGACAGGCGCGGGGTTGTGGAGACAGCAGGCACGGGGCCCAAGGTTTGCTGCGCAAACCTTGGGGTAACACCGCCAAAGCGGTGTTACTGCGCCTTGATGGCCATCGCCTGCAGGCCGCTGCCGTTGAGCTTGGCCTTGGCTTCGGCCAGTTCGCTGGCGGTGCCATAGGGGCCCATGCGCACGCGGTAGACCGTGTTGCCGTTGATCTGCGCCGATTCGACGCGGGCGGCCAGGCCCATCATCGCCAGCTTGGCCTTGGTCGCCTCGGCGTCGCCGGAAGCGCCGAAGGCGCCGGCCTGGAGGATGTAGCGGACGTTGTCGCCACCGGCCGCGGTTGCCGGTGCCGCTGGCTCCGCCCGCCTGGGTGCGCTGTCGGCTGCGGCCACGGCAGGTGCCGGGGGAGTCGCCGTGGTGCCGGCCGTCGTGCCTGTGGCCGCCGCCGGGCGCGGCGTCTCGCTGATCGGTGACGGCAGCGGTGCGGCGGCCGCCGGTACCGGGCGCCCTTCCAGGGCAGCCTGCGCGCGCTGCGCTTCGCTGGCCTGCGCTGTCCGCGCGGCCTGGCTTCGGCGCTGTTCCTCGGCACGCGCGCTGGCGGCCAGCTCGGCGTCGGACATCTGCACTTCCTTGCCCGGCAGCAGGGTGTAGAAGTCGTACTGGGTCGCGGCCGGTTTCTCCGCCGGCTGCGCGCCATCGCGCGCGGCCGGACGGGGGAGGTCGGCGCCGGCGTCGATGTCGGCATCGGCGACCGGGGCCGGCTGCGCGTCCGGGTTGGGCTGGGGACCGACCCGCAGGAAGCCGTCGCCTTCCTTCTTGAACAGGTTCGGGGCGGCCAGGAACACCACGGCCGCGATCGCCGCGCCGGCGACCAGCCATACCCAGCCGGGCGTACCGTTGCCGCTGTTGCGCCGGGCCTGGCTCTTGCCGCGTCGTGCTGCCATTTCTGCAACGTCTCCTTGCTTACATCTTTTCCGGCGCGCTCACGCCCAACAGGCCCAGGCCGTTGGCGAGCGTCTGCCGCGCGGCGCCGGCCAGTGCCAGCCGGGCGTTGCGGGTGGCGGCATCGTCCACCAGTACCGGCGTCCCGTGATACCACGTGTGGAAGGCGTGCGCCAATTCACGCAGGTACTGCGCCACCAGGTGCGGTTCCAGCGACACGCCGGCGGCCTCGACCACTTCCGGGTAACGCGAGATTTCGTTCATCAGCTCCAGCGATGCCGCGTCGTCCAGCTGCGCCAGCGCGGACAGGCCCATCGCCTGGTCGTAGTCCATGCCCTTCTCCTGCGCCTGCCGCAGCAGCGAGCAGACGCGGGCATGCGCGTACTGGACGTAGAACACCGGGTTGTCGTTGCTCTGCTGGCGTGCCAGGTCGATGTCGAAGGTCAGCTGGGAATCGGGCTTGCGCGCGATCAGGAACCAGCGCACCGCGTCGCTGCCGACCTCGTCGATCAGGTCGCGCAGGGTCAGGTAGCTGCCGGCGCGCTTGGACAGCTTCACTTCCTCGCCGCCGCGCATCACCGTCACCATCTGGTGCAGCACGTATTCCGGCCAGCCCTGGGGGATGCCCACGCCCAGCGCCTGCAGGCCGGCGCGCACCCGCGCCAGCGAGCCGTGGTGGTCGGCGCCCAGTTCGGTGATGGCGCGCTCGTAGCCACGCTGCCACTTGCTCAGGTGGTAGGCCACGTCAGGCAGGAAGTAGGTGTAGGTGCCGTCGGACTTGCGCATCACGCGGTCCTTGTCGTCACCGAAATCGGTCGAGCGCAGCCACAGCGCGCCGCCTTCCTCGTAGGTGTGGCCGGAGGCGACCAGCTGGTCCACCGTCTCGGCGACCTTGCCGTCGGTGTACAGCGAGCTTTCCAGGAAATAGATGTCGAAATCCACGCCGAACGCGGCCAGGTCCTGGTTCTGCTCGTTGCGCAGGTAGGCCACGGCGAAGCGGCGGATGGCGTCGATGTCCCCGGCATCGCCGGTACCGACCACCTGGCTGCCTTCCAGCTCGACGGTCTGGCCGAGCAGGTAGGCCTTGGCGACGTCGGCGATGTACTCGCCGTTGTATGCCTCGGCCGGCCACTGCGCGTCACCCGGCTTGAAGCCGCGCGCGCGCGCCTGGACCGAGCGCGCCAGGTTCTCGATCTGCACGCCGGCGTCGTTGTAGTAGAACTCGCGCTTGGTATTCCAGCCGTTGGCTTCCAGCACGCGGGCGATGCAGTCGCCGATCGCGCCGGCGCGGCCATGGCCGACATGCAGCGGGCCGGTGGGGTTGGCCGAGACGTACTCGACGCCGACGCTGCGGCCGTTGCCGCCCAGGTTGCGGCCGTAGTCGGCACCTTCGCGCAGCACGCTGGCGACCTCGCGCTGGAACGCCACCGGCGCCAGCTTGAAGTTGATGAAGCCCGGGCCGGCGATCTCGACGCTGGCGACATCGTCGCTGGGCGGCAGCGCCGCGACCAGCGCCTGCGCCACCGCGCGCGGGTTGCTGCGTGCGGCCTTGGCCAGCAGCATCGCGGCATTGGTGGCGAAATCGCCGTGCTCGCGGGTCTTGGGTCGTTCGACCACGAAATCCGGCGGCAGGGTGTCGGCAGGCAGGGTGCCGTTGGCGCGCAAGGCTTCGATGCCTTGGCCGATCAGGGCGCGGAGTAGGGATTTCACGTGACTGTCTGCTTGGAGCGCGGAACTGCCCATTTTACCCGACCGGCGGGACCGCTGCTTCGGCCGCGGCGCAGCCGGTCAGCGAAGTCAACAGCGGGTGCAGGCCGGGGCCACGGCCTGCACGGCCGGGGAGCGTGCTGCGCGGCAGGGCTGCGGCGCCTGTCCCGGAGGGCGCGGACAGGCCCACGACGGCCGGGGCGGCGGGTGGGCGTGCGCATTCGGCTACATCCAGCCGCGGGCCGCCAGCGACACCGGCAGGCCGTCGCCGATGACGAAGTGGTCCAGCAGCCGTATCTGAACCAGGGCCAGCGCCTCGCGCAGGCGCAGGGTGACGGTGCGATCGGCCGCCGACGGCTCGGCGCTGCCCGAAGGATGGTTGTGGCCGACGATCACCGCCGCGGCGTTGTGTGCCAGGGCCCGGCGCACCAGTTCGCGCGGGTGCACCTCGGCGCCGTCGATGGTGCCGCGGAACAGCTCCTCGAAGGCCAGTGCCCGGTGCCGGCTGTCCAGGAACAGGGCGGCGAACACCTCGTGCGGCCGGGGCCGCAGCCGTTGCACGAAATAGCGGCCGGCCGAGTCCGGGTCGGTCAGGGTGGTGCCGCGCTCCAGGTCCGAGGCCAGGTGGCGCTGGCCCAGCTCCAGTGCCGCCACCAGCCGGCAGGCGCGGGCCGGGCCCAGGCCCGGCACCCGCATCAGTTCGCGCGCGCCACGGTCCATCAACTGCCGCAGCGGGCCGTGTACATGCAGCATCTCGCGCGCGGTCCGTATCGCATCCTGGCCGGGCAGGCCCGAGCCCAGGAAGATGGCCAGCAGCTCCGCGTCGGACAGGATGCTGGCCCCGTGTGCCAGCAGCTTTTCGCGGGGGCGTTCGGAGTCGGGCCAGTGGCGGATGTGCATGGGCTCAGGGTGGCCGTCAAGCGTGTGCAGGGTAATAAGTCGTCACGGACCCTTCGGGTAAGCTAAAGATTCTTGTGCAGGTAGGATTTCCCAAGTGACCGGCTTTCCCCACAGTGTCCATGCGCCCTCCCGGCCGCTGGACGGACAGAAGCTGCTGCTGTGCGTCGGCGGCGGCATCGCCGCCTACAAATCGCTGGAGCTGGTGCGCCGCCTGCGCGACGCCGGCGCCCACGTGCAGGTGGCCATGACCGACGGCGCCCAGCAGTTCGTCACGCCGCTGAGTTTCCAGGCCCTGTCCGGGCAACCGGTGCGCACCACCCTGTGGGACAGCGCCGCCGAACAGGCGATGGGCCATATCGAACTGGCACGCTGGGCCGACCGCATCGTCATTGCCCCGGCCACCGCCGACCTGCTGGCGCGGCTGGCGCACGGCCATGCCGACGACCTGGTCACCACGCTGTGCCTGGCCACGACCGCACCGCTGACGGTGTGCCCGGCGATGAACCACCGGATGTGGCTGCACCCGGCTACCCAGGCCAACATCGCGCTGCTGCGCGAGCGTGGTGCGCAGGTGGTCGGACCGGAGGACGGCCCGCTGGCCGAGGGCGAATCCGGCCCCGGGCGGCTGAGCGAACCGGAGGCCATCGTCGCCGCGCTGGCCGGCCAGGCCGCGCCCGCGGCGGCGACCGTGCCGGACCGGCTGCAGGGCATGCAGGTGCTGATCAGCGCCGGCCCGACGTATGAGGACCTGGACCCGGTGCGCTATGTCGGCAACCGCTCCAGCGGCAAGATGGGCTACGCACTGGCGGCCGCGGCCGCACGCCGTGGCGCGCGGGTGGTGCTGGTCAGTGGCCCGGTGCAGTTGCCGACGCCGGCCGGCGTGCAGCGGGTGGACGTGCGCTCGGCCGCGCAGATGCGCGAGGCGGTGCTGGCCGCGCTGCCGGCCGACATCTACATCGGCGCCGCGGCCGTGGCCGACTACACCCCGCGCCAGGTGGCGCAGCAGAAGCTGAAGAAGACCGCGGGCAGCCAGACGCTGACCCTGGAACTGGTGCGCACCCCGGACATCCTGGCCGAGGTGGCCACCCAGGAGCAGGCGCTGAAGCTGGTGGTCGGCTTTGCCGCCGAGACCCACGACGTGGAGAAATACGCGCGCGGCAAGCTCGCCGACAAGCACCTGGACCTGATCATCGCCAACCAGGTCGGCATCGCCGGTGGCGGCTTCGAGAGCGACCAGAACGCGGCGACCGCCTACTGGAGCGATGGCCAGCGCGCGTTTCCAGGCACCGCCAAGACGCAGCTGGCCGAACAACTGCTGGACCTGATCGCGGAGAGACTGGACGCATGAACATGGACGCCGCCCCGCACCCATTGCAGGTGAAGCTGCTGGATCCCCGCTTCGGCGATGCCTGGCCGCTGCCGGCCTATGCCACCGAGGCCAGCGCCGGCATGGACCTGCGCGCGGCGATCGAAGTGCCGATGACGCTGGAACCCGGCGACGCGGCGCTGCTGCCCAGCGGCATCGCCATTCATATCGCCGACCCCGGCCTGTGCGCCGTGGTGCTGCCGCGCTCGGGGCTGGGCCACCGCCACGGCATCGTGCTGGGCAACGGTACCGGCCTGATCGATGCCGATTACCAGGGGCCGCTGCTGATCAGCGTGTGGAACCGTGGCCGCGAGCCGTTCACCATCGAACCGGGCGACCGCGTCGCCCAGCTGGTTGTCATGCCCATCGCCCGCGTGACCTTGCAGGTGGTGGATACTTTCATCGACAGTGCGCGTGGAACGGGTGGATTCGGCCATACCGGAGTGCGCTGACAGGGGAAACGCACGATGAGCCAAGGGAACCATGGCGGGCGTCCGCGCCCGGCGCTCGGCCGTTCGACGCCGCTGCTGGCGGCACTGCTGGTACTGCTGGCCGGCTGGTTCGGCTGGGGCGCCTTCGAACAGTGGCGGCAGGCCGGTACCGGCGCCCGGCTGGAGCAGGCGCGCGACCAGGCGGTGGAGGAGCTGCACAAGACCCTTGCCGGGCAGACCGCGCAGTTCGCGCGCCAGCTGGAGCTGGAACCGGTCAAGGCCGCCCTGGCCAATGGCGACGCCGCGGCCGTGGCATCGGCGGTGCGCGAAAAGTGGGGCGGGGTGGACGACGCCCAGGTATTCGATGGCGCGCTCTCCGATGCCTACGCCGACCCGGCCGCGTTCGGCTATTCGCGGCTGGCCCTGCTGGAACTGGCGATGAGCGAAGGCAAGCCGGTCGCGCGCGTGGTGCGCGATGGCAACGCGCCGCGCCTGGGGCTGGCCGCACCGGTACGCCTGCAGGAGCGGCCGGCGCTGGTCTACGTGCGCCAGCCGCTGAACCCGTTGACCACCGTGTTCGATGCGCTGGATTCGCCCGATTCGGCCTTCCTCGGCCTGCGCCAGGGCGGGTTCACCATCATGCGGCGGGGCAATACCGCCCTGGGCAGCGGCGCCGATGCGCTGGCGCGGCCGGTGGCCGATACCGGCCTGCGCGTGGTCGCGGAAATGCCCGACATGAGCGAAGGCCCGCTGGGCCTGGGGGCATTGGCGTGCGCGACGGTGGCGCTGCTGATGCTGGCGACGGCGGTGCTGTTGCTGGTCGGCCGCAAGCGCCTGCGCCTGCCTGTGCTGCGGCGCGGTGGCGAGCCGGTGGACGCCGACAATGGCGTCACCCTGAGCGAGGCGCTGGCGCAGGAACCGCTGCCGGTGGTGGCGGCGCGCGCGCGCGGGGCGGGCGACGGCGAGGGTGAACCGGCGCCCGAGATGGACATCGGTACGGTGCCCGCCGGCATTTTCCGCGCCTACGACATCCGCGGGGTGGTCGGCAGCGAGCTGACGCCGGCCGTGGCCACGCTGATCGGCCAGGCCATCGGTACCCGGATGCAGGCCCAGGGCCTGCGCGAGGTGGTGGTGGGGCGCGACGGCCGCCTGTCCGGTCCCGAACTGGTGGCCGGGCTGGTCGAAGGCCTGCGCCGCGCCGGCTGCGACGTCATCGACATCGGCATGGCGCCGACCCCGGTGGTGTACTTCGCCGCGTACCACCTGCGCGCCGGCAGCTGCGTGGCGGTGACCGGCAGCCACAATCCGCCGGACTACAACGGCTTCAAGATCGTCATCGGCGGCGAAACCCTGTCCGGCGAGGCGATCACCGACCTGCACCGGTGCATCGTCGAAGGCCGCCTGCAGCGCGCCGATGCCCCGGGCGGGCTGCAGCAGCGCGAGGTCATCGCCGACTACGTGCAGCGCATCGCCGACGACGTGCAGCTGGACCGCCCGCTCAAGGTGGTGGCCGACGCCGGCAACGGCGTCGCCGGCGCGGTCGCCCCGCAGCTGCTGGAAGCCATCGGCGCCGAGGTGATCCCGCTGTACTGCGAGGTCGACGGGCAGTTCCCCAACCACCATCCGGACCCGAGCGAACCGCACAACCTCGAGGACCTGGTGCAGATGGTCCGGCGCTTCGACGCCGACCTCGGCGTGGCCTTCGACGGCGACGGCGACCGCCTGGGCGTGGTCACCCGCGATGGCCGGATCGTGTTCGCCGACCGCCTGCTGATGCTGTTCGCCGCCGACGTGCTGGCGCGCAACCCCGGCGCGATGGTGATCTACGACGTCAAGTGCACCGGCCGCCTGGCCGACTACATCCTGCGCAACGGCGGCAGCCCGATGATGTGGAAGACCGGGCATTCGCTGATCAAGGCGCGCATGCGCGAGACCGACGCCGAGCTGGCCGGCGAGATGAGCGGCCACTTCTTCTTCAAGGAGCGCTGGTACGGCTTCGACGACGGCCTGTACGCCGCCGCGCGCCTGCTGGAGATCCTGGCGCAGCGCGAGGAAGACCCGTCCGAGGTGTTCGACGAACTGCCCGATGCGGTCTCCACGCCGGAGCTGAAAGTGGCGGTGGCCGAAGGCACCCAGCATGCGCAGGTGGCGTTGGTGGTGGCCGCCGCGCAGGCCGAGGATTCGCCGTTCGCGGCCGCCCGCATCTCCACCATCGACGGCCTGCGCGCGGATTTCAGCGACGGCTGGGGGCTGGTGCGCGCGTCCAACACCACCCCGGTGCTGGTGCTGCGGTTCGAGGCGGACGACGCGGACGCGCTGGAGCGGATCAAGGGCCTGTTCCGCGAGCAGCTGCAGCGGGTGCTGCCGGCCGGAACCGAATTGAACTTCTGAGCCGGCGTACCCGCGCCGCGCGCGGGGGGCCGGCCGTTCGCCGCGAGGTACAGGCCGCGCGCCCGGTGGCGCGTGGCCCTAGAGCGCCTGGAAGCGCAGGCCGACGCCCGGCTCGGTGAACAGGTAGCGCGACTGCAGTGCCGAGTCGCCGAGCTTGTGCCGCAGCCGGCCCACCAGGATGCGCAGGTAGTGGGTGTCATGGCGATGGCTCGGGCCCCAGACTTCCTGCAGGATCTGCGGCTGGGTGACCACCCGCCCGGCATTGCGCAGCAGCAGCGCCAGCAGCGCGTACTCCTTGCGGGTCAGCGCCACCGCCGCACCATCCACGCGGACCTCGCGGCGGGCCAGGTCGATGCGCAGGTGGCCATCGTCGAACAGCGGCACCTGGCCGTCGCCATCGGCGTTGCGGCCGCGCAGCAGCGCCCGCACCCGCGCCATCAGCTCCTGCGTGCCGAACGGCTTGGTCACGTAGTCGTTGGCGCCGTTGTCCAGCGCCCGCACCTTCTCCGCCTCGCCGCCGCGCACGCTGAGCATGATCACCGGCACCTGGCTCCACTGCCGCAGTTCGGCCAGCACCTCGTGGCCTTCCATGTCGGGCAGGCCGATGTCCAGGATCACCAGGTCGGCGCCCTCGCCGGCCAGCGCACGCAGCCCCTCGCCGCCATTGGCAGCCTGCACGGTGGCGTATCCCTGGGCGCGCAGCGAGATGTCGAGGAAGCGGCGGATCTGCACCTCGTCGTCGATCACCAGCACCCGCGCCGGTGGTATGGCGGGGGGCTCAGCCATCGTCGCGCGGGCCTTCCGGGTGGGGCTGGAGCAGGGGCAGGGTCATGCGCACCAGCGTACCGTGTCCATCGCGGCCGGGCAGCGCTTCGACATGGCCGCCATGCGCGCCGATCATGCCCTGGCAGATGGTCAGGCCCAGGCCGGTGCCCTGGCGGCCGCGGTCGCCGCGCTCGACGCTGTAGAACATGTCGAAGATGCGCAGGCGCTCGGCATCGGGAATGCCCGGTCCCTCGTCGATCACCTCGATGCACAGTTCGCCGTCGCGCACGCGTGCGCGTACTTCCACGGCCACGCCCGGCGGCGAGAACTTGGCCGCGTTCTCCATCACGTTGAACAGTGCCTGCTCGACCAGCGCCGGATGCACCCAGATCGGCGGCAGGTCGTGCGGGATGTCCAGCTTCAGCAGCGCTTCTGGCTGGTAGCGCTGCAGGCGCCGCGCCGCCGAGCCGATCAGTTCGTCGACGCCGATCCAGTCGCGGCTGAGCTTGAGCCCGTCGTGGCCGAGCCGGGTCATGTCCAGCAGGTTCTGGATGTAGCGGTCCAGACGCTCGCCCTCGACGACGATGGTGTCGAGCAGGGCGCGGCGGTCGCCGGCATCCATCGCCTCGGCATAGCTGGAAAGGCTGTCGGCCGAGCCGATCATCGCCGCCAGCGGCGAGCGCAGGTCGTGCGATACCGACGACAGCAGCGCCGAGCGCAGGCGTTCGGTCTCGTTGTGCAGGTGGGCGGTTTCCAGGTCGGCGACCAGCCGCGTGCGCAGTGCCGCCTGGGCGATGTCATCGACCATCGCCTCGGCCAGCTGGCGCTGCTCCGGGGCCAGCCGCGGATGCTGGCGGTCGAAGCGCAGGCCGGCCACGCCGATGCCATGCCCTTCGCCATCGAGCAGCGGCAGGAACCACCAGTCGGCGCCGGCCAGGGTATCGGTGAAGCGGCCCGATGGCTGCCCGTGGCGCAGCGCCCAGTCGGCGGCGGCCAGGTCGGTGTCGCCCGGCGCGGCGCTGCCGCCGGTGCTGGTGTCGTGCGCCACCCGCACCCAGGCCGGCGCGTCCAGCGCCTGCTCCAGCGCGACCCGGCCGGCATGCGCCACCTGCGCGTTGTCCACGGCACTGGCCAGTTGCCGGCCCAGCGCCTGGCGCACGTTGGCATGGCGGTTGGCCGCGCGCAGCGCCACCACCTGCATGCGCAGCCGCGACGCCAGCCGCCCGGCCACCAGCGCCGCGGCCAGGAACAGGAACACGGTGATCACGCCCTGGCGCGCGTTGATGGCGAAGGTGAAGCGCGGCGCGATGAAGAAGAAGTTGTAGGCCAGGAAGCACAGCGTGGCCGCCAGCACCGCCGCGCCCATGCGCGTGCGCGCGGCCACCAGCACCACCGCGACGATGAACACCATCGCCAGGTCGCTCAGCCCGATCCAGCGTTCGCCCAGCCATGCCGCCCCGCAGGCCACGGCGGTGGCCAGCAGCGCCAGCCCGGCATCCCGGCTCCAGTTCTCCGGGTCCAGCGACAACCGCGCCCGGCGCGCGCTGGCCCGCGCCTGCGGCGTGCTGATGATGGTGATCTCGTAGTGCGCGCCGCGCTGGATCAGCTGCTGGGTCAGGGTCTGGTTGAACAGCCGCGCCAGCGGCCGTTCGCGGGTGCGGCCCAGCACCAGGGTGGAGACGGCGTTGTGCGCGGCGTGGTCCAGCAGCACGTCGGCGATGCCCGGCCCGTGCAGCAGTTCGGCATCGCCGCCGAGCCGGCGCGCCAGCGCGAAGGCGGCGTCGATCTCGCGGCGGGTGGCCTCGTCCTGGCGGCGGTGCTGCACCGTGACCACGGTCCATGGGGCATCGCGGCGCTCGGCGATGCGCCGGGCCACGCGCACCAGGTATTCGCTCTGGCCGCCGCCGTCGATCGCCACCAGCACCCGGCGCCGCAGCGGCAGGTTGCCCTCGCCACGCGCGGCGCGGGTCTCGCGCAGGCTGCTGTCGACCCGATCGGCCGCCTCCTGCATGGCCAGCTCGCGCAGCGCGGTGAGATTGGCGGGCGAGAAGAAGGCCTGCAGCGCCTGCGCCGCCTGCTCGGGCACGTATACCTTGCCCTGCCGCAGGCGCTCGATCAGTTCGCGTGGCGGCAGGTCGACCAGCACGATGTCGTGCAGGCGGTCGAACACCGCATCGGGCACGGTTTCGGCCACGCGCACGCCGGTGATGCGCATCACCACGTCGTTGAGGCTTTCCAGGTGCTGGATGTTGATGGTCGTCCACACGTCGATGCCGGCGTCGAGCAGTTCCATCACGTCCTGCCAGCGCCGTTCGTGGCGGCTGCCGGGGGCGTTGCGGTGCGCCAGTTCGTCCACCAGCACCAGGGCCGGGCGCCGCGCCAGCACCGCGTCCAGGTCCATCTCCTGCAGGCGGTGGGCGCGGTACTGGACCTCGCGCAGCGCGATAAGCGGCAGGCCGTCCAGCAGGGCGGCGGTGTCGTCGCGGCCGTGCGTCTCCACCACGGCCGCGACCACGTCCACGCCCCGGCGCAGTTGTTCCTGCGCACGGGTGAGCATGGCGAAGGTCTTGCCGACGCCGGGTGCGGCGCCGAGGAAAACCGTCAGCTTGCCGCCCGCCTCGCGTTGCAGGCTTTCGGCCAGCGCATCGGCCTGGCGGCTGCGGGAGTCGTTCATGGCCGCGATTGTGCGCCGCCACCGGCATGGACGGAATCAACGCGCATGCGCGGTGGCATCCAGGGCCAGGTTCAGCGCGATCACATTCACCCGCGGCTGCCCGAGCACGCCCCATCCGGGCGCCTGCACATGGCGTTCCAGCAGGGCCTGCACGCGCTGCTGCGGCCAGCCGCGTGCCCGCGCCACGCGCGCCACCTGCAGCCGTGCCGCGGCCGGCGACAGCTCCGGGTCGAGCCCGCTGGCCGAGGCGGTGACCAGGTCGGCGGGCACCTGCGCCGGTGCGACCCGTTCGCGTGCCGCCACCGCGGCAGTGGCATCGGCCACGCGCTGCGCCAGTTGCGGGTTACCGCGCGCCAGGTTGCTGCCGGCGGCGGCCATCGGGTCGTAGCCGCTGGCCGATGGCCGCGCCTGGAAGTAGCCGTCGCCGGCGAATGGCTGGGCCAGCAGCAGCGAGCCGCGTACGCGGCCGTCGGCATCGCGGACCAGGCTGCCGTCGGCCTGGGCCGGGAACACGGTGCCGGCGATGCCGGTGGCGAGCACGGCGTAGGCCAGGCCGGTACCGAGCAGGGCGAACAGCGACAGGCCGATGGCCGGGCGCCACAGGGCAGTGGGGGTCTTGGGGGTCATGCGCCGAATACCAGGACGAGGAGAAGATCGATGGCCTTGATCGCCGCGAACGGCAGCAGCACGCCGCCGACGCCATACACCAGCATGTTCCGGCGCAGCAGCGCGGTGGCGGTGGCCGGGCGGAAGCGCACGCCACGCAGCGCCAGCGGGATCAGCGCCGGGATCACCAGTGCGTTGAACACCAGCGCCGCCAGCACCGCGTTGCGCGGGCTGGACAGCTGCATCACGTTCAGCGCCGCCATCGACGGGATCGCCGCGGCGAACAACGCCGGCAGGATCGCGAAGTACTTGGAAACGTCGTTGGCCAGCGAGAAGGTGGTCAGCGCGCCGCGGGTGATCAGCTGCTGCTTGCCCACCTCCACCACCGCCAGCAGCTTTGCCGGATCCGAGTCCAGGTCGACCATGTTGCCGGCCTCCTTGGCGGCTTGGGTGCCGGAGTTCATCGCCAGCCCGATGTCGGCCTGGGCCAGGGCCGGGGCATCGTTGGTGCCGTCGCCGACCATCGCCACCAGCCGCCCGCCCGCCTGCTCGCTGCGGATCCGCGCCAGCTTGTCCTCGGGCCGGGCCTGGGCGATGTAGTCGTCCACGCCGGCTTCGGCGGCGATGGCCGCGGCGGTCAGCGGGTTGTCGCCGGTGATCATCACGGTGCGGATGCCCATCGCCCGCAGCTGCGCGAACTTCTCGCGCATGCCGTGCTTGACCACGTCGGCCAGCTCGACCACGCCCAGCACATGCCGGCCTTCGCATACCACCAGCGGGGTGGCGCCGCCGCGCGCCACCTGGTCCACGCGCGCCTGCAGTTCGTTGGGGACGTTGCCGCCCAGTGCCGAAACGTGCGCGGTGATGGCGTCGGCCGCGCCCTTGCGGATGCGCCGTCCGTCGGCCAGGTCCACGCCCGACATGCGCGTCTGCGCGCTGAACGCCAGGTAGTCGGCCCGGTCCGGCTCGCCGGTGGTGCAGCCCTGCTCGCGCGCCAGGCGCACGATCGACCTGCCCTCCGGGGTCGGGTCGGCCAGCGAGGACAGCAGCGCGGCCTCGCGCAGGTGCCCGGCCTCGATGCCCGCCAGCGGGTGGAAGGCGCTGGCCTGGCGGTCGCCGTAGGTGATGGTGCCGGTCTTGTCGAGCAGCAGCACGTCCACGTCGCCGGCCACTTCCACCGCCTTGCCCGACTTGGCCAGCACGTTGGCCTGCAGCGCGCGGTTCATGCCGGCGATGCCGATGGCCGGCAGCAGCCCGCCGATGGTGGTCGGGATCAGGCACACCAGCAGCGCGATCAACAGCAGCGGATCGAGCCGCACGCCGACGGCGGCGGCGATCGCCGGCAGCGTCGCCACCACCACCAGGAAGGTCAGCGACATCGCCGCCAGCAGCAGGGTCAGGGCGATCTCGTTCGGCGTCTTCTGCCGGTTGGCGCCCTCCACCAGCGCGATCATGCGGTCCAGGAAGCTGTGCCCGGGCTCGGCGGTAACGCGCACCACGATCTGGTCGGACAGCACCTTGGTGCCGCCGATCACGCCGGAGCGGTCGGTGCCGGCCTCGCGCAGCACCGGTGCCGACTCGCCGGTGACGGCGGCCTCGTTGATGGTGGCCAGGCCCTGCACGATCTCGCCATCGGCCGGCACGAACTCGCCGGCGCCGACGATCACGTGGTCGCCCGGGCGCAGCGCCGCGGCGGCAACCGCGCTTTCGGCCGCACCGAACCGCGGTGCCGCCAGGCGGCGTGCCACCAGGTCCTGGCGCGCGCGCCGCAGCGCCGATGCCTGGCCGCGCCCACGCGCCTCGGCCACGGCTTCGGCGAAGTTGCCGAACAGCACCGTCAGCAGCAGGATCGCGGTGACCGCCAGGCCGAAGCCCAGCGGCGCCTGGCCGCCGAGGGTGAGCAGCAGCGCCAGTACGGTGCCGGCCATGACCACGGCCATCACCGGGTTGTGCAGCAGGTGCGCGGGCGCGAGCTTGCGCACGGATTCGCGCAGCGCCTGGCGCCAGCCGGCGGCGTCCAGCAGCGGTGGGCGGCGCGTGGCCGGGCGGGAAACAGGGGAGTTCATCGAAGCGCTCATGGATGTCAGGCTCCCTGCAGCGCCAGGCCCAGGTGGTCGGCCACCGGGCCGAGCACCAGTGCCGGCATGAACTGCAGCACGGTGAGGACGACGATCACGCAGACCAGGGTCAGGGCGAAGGTCGGGGTTTCTATCTGCAGGCTGCCGGCGCCCTGCGGCGCCTGCCGCTTGCCGGCCAGCTGCGCGGCGATGGCCAGCGGCACGATCAGCACCGGGAACCGGCCCAGCGCCAGCACCAGCGCGCAGCTGAGGTTCCACCAGACCGTGTTGTCGGCCAGCCCTTCAAAGCCCGAGCCGTTGTTGGCATAGGCCGAGGTGAACTCGTAGAACACCTGGGTGATGCCATGGAAGCCGGGGTTGGAGGTGCCGGCCAGGCCGGGGATGGCCAGGGTCAGCGCGGTCATGCCGAGCAGGGTGATCGGCTGCAGCAGCACCAGCAGGGCGAGCAGCCGTACCTGCGGCGTTTCCAGCTTGCGGCCGAACAGCTCGGGCGTGCGCCCGGTCATCAGCCCGGCCAGGAACACCGCCAGCATCAGGTACACCAGGAACTGCTGCAGGCCGCAGCCGATGCCGCCCCAGATGGCACCGACCAGCATGTTGACCAGCGAGGCCATGCCGGCCAGCGGACTCATCGAATCCTGCATGCCGTTGACCGAACCGTTCTGCACCTGCGTGGTGAGCGTGGCCCACAGCGCGGTGCCATCGGCGCCGAAGCGGACTTCCTTGCCCTCCATCAGCAACGGGCTGGCAGCGCTGGCGCCGTGCCCTTCCAGCCACACCGTGCCGAAGGTGGACAGCAGCGACATGCCGAGCATGCAGCCGAACACCAGCGCACCGAAGCGGCGGCGGCCGGTGAAGGTGCCGATCATGAACACCACCGCCATCGGCACCAGCACGATGCCGACCAGCTCCAGTGCGTTGGACAGCGGCGTCGGGTTCTCCAGCGGGAAGCTGCTGTTGGGCCCGTACCAGCCACCGCCATTGGCGCCGAGCTGCTTGGCCGCGACCATCGCCGCCACCGGGCCAAGCGGGATCTTCTGCGTCGCCATGCCGGCGCTGGCGTCGATCGGCGTGGCCTGCGGGCCCGCGGCCAGCGTCGAGGGCACGCCCTGCCAGGCCAGCAGCAGCGTCCATACCAGGCACAGCGGCAGCAGGAAGCGCAGGCACAGGCGCACCACGTCGGCGTAGTAGTTGCCCACGGTGACGGGTGCGGGTGCCGCGGAAGCGCCGGTGGCGGGGTCCGGCGCCCGCGCGAACAGCGCCCGCAGCGTGGCCACCGCCAGTGCCAGGCCCATCATCGGGGTGATCACCTGCAGGCCGGTGATGGCGGTCATCTGCGACAGGTAGGACAGCTGCGCCTGGCCGCTGTAGTGCTGCTGGTTGGTGTTGGTCAGGAACGACACCAGGGTGTGCAGCGCGGTGTCCCAGCGCAGGTTGGGTACCTGGTCGGGGTTGAGTGGCAGCCAGGCCTGGGTCATGAACACCGCCAGCGTGGGCAGCGCCAGCACCAGGTTGCTGGCGAGGAAGGCGATGGCATAGCCGCGCCAGGACATGGCGTGCCCGGGATCCACGCCGAGCAGGCGGTACAGCGGTTTTTCGATCCACTGGAACAGCGGGTCGATGCGCATGGGCGTGCCGCGCATCAGTCGCGCCAGGTACAGGCCCAGCGGCCACGCCAGGGCGATGCCGGCCAGCAGGATGACAAGGGCTTCGGTCATGGCGTGCTCCTCAGAACGACTCGGGACGCAGGACCGCGTACAACAGGTAGGCGGCAGCGACCAGCGCCACCAGTCCGCACAGGAAGAAAAGCCAGCCGGGCATTGGGAACCTCGGTTCAGCGGGGCGACCGCCTGCGCGGCGGGCGTACCGTATGGAAAGGGAAGCGGCGGCGCCATTGCCTGCGCGGCCGCCCGTGCCAGGAGCGGTATCGTGCTTCCGGGGGCCGTAAACGTTCGATGCCGCCCGGCCGGTCGCGGCGTAAAAACGCCATAAAAATGCGCAGGGTGGGCGGCGATGGCGTGGCCGCGCGGGAGACCCGGAGGCTGCGTGGGTGGACGGCGGCAACAAAAAAAGCGGCCCGTGGGCCGCTTGCGGGGTTCCGCTGGCGGGGCGCGCTCAGCCCGGCGGCGATGCCGGGGTATCGGCCGCATCGGCCGCAGCACCGATGCCCTTGAGCTCGCGGTAACGGGCCAGGGTTTCGGCGATCTCCACGTCCAGCGCCTTGCGCTGCTGCTCGAACGCCGCCTGCAGCCGCAGCTGGGCAAGCAGTTCGGTATGGCGCTGGCGGATGTCCTGGGCCTGCTTGTCGGTGACCTTCTGCCCGGCCAGTTCGCGGTCGCCGGCGACCGACAACTGGGTGGCAAGCGCCTCGCGCAGGCTGCCGACGTTGTAGATCGCGGTCTTGATGTTGTTGTCGACGATCGCCGCGCGTTCGTTGAACACGCGGCGCAGCGCGTCCTCGCTGCCATAGGTGGACAGCATGGCCTGCTCGGTGCGCTTGCGGGTCTCGGCCGCCGCGGCGTCCACCTGCGCCTGCGCCGCGGCAAGCTCCGCGTCGGCGCGCTCCTCGGCGCTGAGCGCGCGCTGCACCTCGGCGCTGCGCAGGCCACTGCGCGCGCTGAACTCCTCGCGCGCGCTGTTGACGGCCTCGGGTGGCAGGGTGTCCGAGCAGATCCGTTCACCGCGGGGGGTATCCCAGCAGTAGAGCTTCTTGCCGGTGTCGGCCGGCTTGTCCTGGGCCGGCGCCGGCGCCGGCGTGGCCAGTGCAGCCAGCACCAGCAGCATGCCGGTGCCGGTGATGGACGGATTCGGCCTCATGACAGCCCCCTGCGGTCAGCCCGTTGGATTGCTTCCGTAGCGGGCCCGGTAGGCCAGCAACGGTTCGCGGTAGCCGACAAGTTCCGGGTTCCCGGAGGCGAATGCAAGCAGGTCGGCCAGGTTGGCCACGGCGATCACCGGGATGCCGGTCTCGGCGGCCACGGCCTGGGCGGCCGAGCGGCGGTCATCCTCCGAGGCGATCTCCTGGCGGTCCAGCGCGACCACGATGCCGGCCGGGATGCCGTTGGCGGCGCGGATGATGGCCAGCGCCTCGCGGATGGCGGTGCCGGCGGTGATCACGTCGTCGACGATCAGGATGCGCTTGCCGGCCATGTCGGCGCCGATCAGGGTGCCGCCCTCGCCGTGGTCCTTGGCTTCCTTGCGGTTGAAGGTCAACGGCAGGTTGCGGCCGCGGTGCGAGAACTCGCAGGCGATGGCGGTGGCCAGCGGGATGCCCTTGTAGGCCGGCCCGAACAGCTGGTCGAAGGCGACGCCGGAGGATTCGACCGCGTCGGCGTAGCAGTTGCCCAGCTGGGCCAGCGCCAGGCCGGTGTCGAAACGGCCGGCGTTGAAGAAGTAGGGGCTTACCCGGCCGGACTTGAGGGTGAACTGGCCGAAGCGGAGGGCATCGGCGTTCAGCGCCAGCTGCAGGAAGCGGGAACGGTGGTCACTCATGTAATGCGCTTTTTTGTCGTCTATTGAAGGCGCCTAGGGTAAAGCATGGCTTCGGGGAATGCTGGCGCGGGCGGTATGCTGTGCCGTCCCGGGCCTGTCAGCGGTTTCCCATGCGCATCATCAGTTTCAACGCCAACGGCATCCGTTCGGCCACCACCAAGGGCTTCGGCGCCTGGTTCGCCGGCCAGCAGGCCGACGTGCTGTGCATCCAGGAGACCAAGGCGCAGGAGTCGCAGCTGTCCGACCCGCTGTTCCGCCCGGACGGCCACCACTGCTTCTACCGCGACGCCACCACCAAGAAGGGCTACAGCGGGGTGGCGATCTGGAGCCGGCGCGAACCGGACGAGGTCCGTACCGGGCTGGGCTGGGCGCCGTTCGACGACGAAGGCCGCTATATCGAGGCGCGCTTCGGCAATCTGAGCGTGGTCTCCTTCTATATTCCGTCCGGCTCGTCGGGCGAGCTGCGCCAGGGGTTCAAGTTCGAGGTGATGGACTGGCTGCGGCCGATCCTCGACCAGTGGCTGGCCAGCGGCCGCGACTACGTGCTGTGCGGGGACTGGAACATCGTGCGCACCGCCCTGGACATCAGGAACTGGAAGTCCAACCAGAAGAACTCGGGCTGCCTGCCGGAGGAGCGCGACTGGCTCAACGGCCTGTGTGCCGACCTGCCCGGGGAGCACGACCCGGCTGCCGGCCGCGGCTGGGTGGACGCCTACCGCGTGCTGCACCCGCAGGGGCAGGACTACACGTGGTGGAGCAACCGTGGCGCGGCGCGCGCCAACAACGTCGGTTGGCGCATCGACTACCAGCTGGTCACCCCCGGCCTGCGCGAGCGCCTGCGCGGCTGCTCGATCTACCGCGACGAGCGCTTCTCCGACCACGCCCCGTTCACCGTGGACTACGACCTGTGAGCGAGGCCGCCGCGAAGCGCCGCCAGGGCTGGCGCGAGGTGATGGGCAACCTGCGCCAGCGCAAGGTGCTGGCGATGCTGCTGCTGGGCTTCAGTTCCGGCCTGCCGATCTACCTGGTCGGCAACACGCTCGGCTTCTGGATGCGCAAGGAAGGCATCGAGCTGGACACCATCGGCTTCCTGTCCTGGGTGGGCCTGGCGTACTCGATGAAATTCCTGTGGGCGCCGATCGTCGACAAGACCGACGTGCCGGTGCTGGGGCGGGTGTTCGGACGCCGCCGCGGCTGGATGCTGCTGTCGCAGCTGTTCGCCGGCCTGGCCCTGGTCGGCATGGCGCTGGTGCAGCCCAAGGGCGGCGACATGCTGGTGCTGGGCCTGTCGGTGGAGCACCTGCTGGTGTTCGGGGTGCTGGCGACCGTGGTGGCGTTCGCGTCGGCCACGCAGGACATCGTCATCGATGCCTGGCGCATCGAGAGCGCCAGCAGCAGCGAGCAGCTGGGCCTGCTGACCGCCTCCTCGGCGCTGGGCTACCGCACCGCGCTGCTGGTCACCGACGCGCTGATCCTGATCATCGCCGCGCGCGTGGGCTGGCAGGTGTCCTACGAAATCATGGCGGCGCTGATGGGCCTGGGCGTGGCCGCGGTGCTGCTGGCGCGCGAGCCGGCGCGGGCGGTGATCGCCGTGCACGACCAGGCCGCGCGGCTGTGGACGCCGCGTGGCCTGTTCGACGCGGTGATCGGCCCGTTCGTGATGTTCTTCCGCGAGTACCGCAGCGGCGCGCTGCTGATCCTGGCGGCGATCAGCATCTACCGCATGGCCGACTTCGTGATGGGCCCCATGGCCAACCCGTTCTACGTCGACCTCGGCCTGGACGAGGACACGGTGGGCGCGGTGCGCGGTTCGGTCGGCCTGGTGGCGACCTTCTTCGGCATCGCCCTGGCCGGCGTGATCTCGGTGCGCTGGGGGGTGATGGCGGCGTTGCTGGTCGGTGCCGTGCTGGGCCCCTGCTCGAACCTGGCGTTCGCATGGATGGCCTACGTCGGCCCGGGCAAGCTGGAGTTCGCCATCGCCATGGCGGTGGACAACCTGTCCAGCGGCTTTGCCGGCACCGCCCTGATCGCCTACATGTCCAGCCTGACCAGCATCGGCTACACCGCGACCCAATATGCGTTGCTCAGCTCGTTCTACGCGATGCCGGGCAAGGCGCTCAAGGGCCTGTCGGGGATGACCGTGCAGTACCTGGCGCAGGGCCGCACCCTGCTGGAAGGGTATGCCCTGTTCTTCGTCGGCACGGCGCTGCTGGCGATACCGGTGCTGCTGCTGTGCGTGGCGCTGGCGGCGATGCAGGCGCGCAAGGCCGCGTCGTCCGGCTGAATGCGCGGTGGACGGCCGGATCGCGTAGGCCTGTTCTCCGCCAGCCGTTGAATCCGGGCGCGGCCTCGCCGATGATGCCGGCGGGGGGGATCCGCCGGACTGCTGGCGGGACGACATGGCCGACGTGATCTTGCGGGATGTCGACCCGCTGCTGCTTGAACGCATCCGCCGCCTCGCGGTGGCGCGCGGCTGGACCCGCGAACATACCTGCCTGGTGCTGCTCGAACAGGGCCTGTTCGCCGGCGAGCACGAGATGAGCCACGGTTTCGAGAATCCGGAAGTGGATGTGCTGTCCGAAGCCATCCAGGCGCTGCAGGCACTGCCTGCCGGCGCCGAATTCGGTTGAGCGGCCGGGGCCAGCGCCGCCGCGACGTTCAGGCTGGATGGATCGCGCCGAGGATCCGGGGGCCGCGCGCGCCGCTGACGCTGGGCAGGTTGCCCGGGCGGCCTGCCAGGGTTTCGCGCGCCAACCAGGCAAAGCCCATCGCTTCCATGTAATCGGGATCCAGCCCGTATGCGGCGCTGGAGACCACCTCCACCCCGGGCAGGCGCGCGCCGATGCGCCGCAACAGCAGCGTATTGCGCACGCCGCCGCCACAGGCCAGCAGCCGCCTCACCCCGGGCAGGTGCGCCAGCAGCGCCCCGGTGACGGTGGTGGCGGTCAGTTCCAGCAGGGTGGCCTGCACATCGGCCGGCGCCAGCGGCGCGCCGCCGATCCGTGCATCCACCCAGTCCAGGTGGAACTGTTCGCGGCCGGTACTCTTGGGCGGTGGCAGCGCGAACCAGGCATCGTCCAGCAACCGCGCCAGCAGCGCCTCGTCGACCCGGCCGCTGGCGGCGAAGGCGCCATCGGCGTCGAACGCGGTGCCGAGGTGGCGCTGGCACCAGCCATCGAGCAGCGCATTGGCCGGACCGGTGTCGAAACCGCGCAGGCTTCCGTCGCGGGCCAGCAGGCTCAGGTTGGCGATACCGCCCAGGTTGAGCACCGCCCGGTCCTCGCCGCTGCTGCCGAGCATCGCCAGGTGGAAGGCCGGCATCAGCGGCGCACCGTGCCCTCCGGCGGCCACGTCGCGGCGGCGGAAGTCGGCCACCGTGGTGATGCCGGTCAGTTCGGCGATGCGGTTGGCATCACCGATCTGCCAGGTGAAGGCGGGGCTGGCGGTGGGACGATGGCGGATGGTCTGCCCGTGCGAGCCGATCGCCCGCACCTGCGCACGCGCGATGCCGGCCCGTTCCAGCAGGCCATTGGCGGCGGCGGCGAAGGCGATGCCGACCTCGGCGTCCAGTTGCCCGAGCGCGTCCAGCGACGCCGGTTCGGCGCCCTGTCCCAGCGCTACCAGCGCGTCGCGGGTCCGGACCTGCCAGTCGAAGGTATGTCCGTGCACGAACCGGCAGCCGCCTTCCACCGGGAACTGCACCAGCGCGGCGTCGATGCCGTCGGCGCTGGTGCCGGACATCAGGCCGAGGAACAGGGGCAGCTGCGGATCGATGGGTGTCATGCCGGGGCCGGAAACAGGAAGGGCAGGGAAGCTTCAGGCTCCCTGCCCGGGTCGTCAACGCGGCCGGCCGCCGTCAGCCGCGCTTGTTCCGGGCTGGAACCGTCGCGGCGCTGGCCGTGATGGCGGGCTTGTCCTTGCCGGCATCGGCGTACATCAGCTCTTCCATGCCCTGGATGCGGGCCATCGCCGGCGCGGTCTGGGCGCGGAACGCGACCAGCTCGGCGCCCTTGAGCGGCTCCGGCGGCGGCATGGTCACCGACAGCGGATTGCGGTGCTGGCCGTTGACCCGGAATTCGTAGTGCAGGTGCGGGCCGGTGGCCATGCCGGTGGAGCCGACGTAGCCGATCACGGTGCCCTGGTTCACGCGCTGGCCGGTACGGATCTTGCCGAAGCGCGACATGTGCCCGTACAGGGTGGTGTACCCGCGGCCATGGTCGAGGATCACCACGTTGCCGTAGCCGCGCTGGGTACCGGCGAACTGCACGCGGGCGTCGCCGGCGGCCATGATCGGCGTGCCGGTGCCGGCGGCGTAGTCCACGCCCTTGTGCATGCGCATGGTGCCGAGGATGGGGTGGCGCCGCGAACCGAAGGTGGAGCTCAGCCGCGCGAACGGGATCGGCATGCGGATGAAGCTCTTCTTCAGCGGCCGGCCGTTGAGGTCGAAGTATTCGGACTTGTCGCCGCGGTCGAAGCGGAACCCGGTATAGGTCTTGCCGCCGGTGCTGAAGGTGGCGGCCAGGATCTTGCTGGTGTCGATGCGTTCGCCCTCGCGCCAGGTCTCGTCCATGACCACGCTGAAGCGGTCGCCCGGCTGCACGTCCTTGGAGAAGTCGATGTCGTACTTGAAGATCTCGTCGGTCATCGTATTGATGGCCGAGGGCGACAGCCCGGCCTTCAGCGCCGAGGCATAGAGCGAGCTGCGGATTTCGCCGCTGGCGACCACGGTGCGGGTGGTGGTCACGCGTTCGAGCACCCGCTCGCGGACCTGGTCGCCCTGCAGCGACAGCTCGACGCGGTGGCCGGCATCGCGGTCGAAGCGGATCGTGCGCAGCTGGCCATTCACCGGCAGGTCGAAGGCGATCTCGGTGCCTGGCCGCAGCCGGGTCAGCGCCTCGCGCGTGCCCGGGTGGTCCAGTACCCGGTGCATCACCGTCGCCGGTACCCCCGCCACCTCGAACAGGTCGCTCAGGGTCTGGCCGCGTTGCACCCGCAGGATCTGCCAGCTGTCGCCGGGGACTTCGGTGCGCCGGGCCGGCGGCAGCGGCGGCAGCGGCAGGGCCAGGGTCGAATGCGCCGACGGCAGCGGTGCGTCGATGGCGTTGGAGAAGCCCGGCACGATGGTCGCGGCCAACGCGCCGATGGACGCGAACAGGCTGGCGTGGATCCAGTGGCGCCGGGTCCAGCGTTCGTTGAACGCGGCCGGGAGGTGTTGCTTCAACTTCCGATGCAGGGCGGTGTCGTGGAGGACGTGGAGTCGTTCCTGAAAGCGCTGTTTGCGCGCCTGGCCGTGATCGGGTTGGGACATCGCTGGGTTCTCTGGACGGCCCGGATCGCGGGCCCAAACGCGGTTAACATAGTCACCCTTCAATACCGCGTCAAACCATTGAGCCGCATGGCTTTTTGATGAATTGGGCGGTTAACCTGCACTTAACACCATTCATGTCTGACGGCGAAGCCGGGAGTTCTAGCGTGTCCTCGATTGATGAAGCCCTTGCCCTGATCGGCCGCGGTGCCGATGAAATCCTCAAGGTGGATGAACTGCGCCAGCGTCTGGAGAGCGGTCGTCCGCTGCGGGTCAAGGCCGGCTTCGACCCCACTGCCCCGGACCTGCACCTGGGCCATACCGTGCTGCTCAACAAGCTGCGCCAGTTCCAGAACCTGGGGCACCAGGTGATCTTCCTGATCGGCGACTTCACCGGCATGATCGGCGACCCGTCGGGCAAGAACGTCACCCGCAAGCCGCTTTCGCGCGAGGACGTGCTGGCCAATGCCCGCACCTACCAGGACCAGGTGTTCAAGGTGCTCGACCGCGAACGCACCGAGGTCCGCTTCAATTCCGAATGGTTCGGCAAGATGGGCGCGGCCGACATGATCCGCCTGGCCGGCCAGCACACGGTGGCGCGCATGCTCGAGCGCGACGATTTCGCCAAGCGCTACGCCGCCCAGCAGTCCATCGCCATCCATGAGTTCCTCTACCCGCTGGTGCAGGGCTACGACTCGGTGGCGCTGGAGGCGGACGTCGAGCTCGGCGGCACCGACCAGAAGTTCAACCTGCTGATGGGGCGCGGGCTGCAGGAGCATTACGGCCAGAAGCCGCAGATCGTGCTGACCATGCCGCTGCTCGAGGGCCTGGACGGCGTCAACAAGATGTCCAAGTCGCTGGGCAACTACATCGGCATCAGCGAGCCGCCGATCGACATCGTCACCAAGACCATGAAGATCGACGACACGCTCATGTGGCGCTGGATCGACCTGCTCAGCTTCGACATCTCCATTGCCGAGGCCGGGCAGCTGCGTGCCGAAGTCGAGGCCGGCGCGATCAACCCGCGCGAGATCAAGCTGCGCCTGGCGCGCGAACTGGCCACGCGCTTCCACGATGCCGCCGCCGCCGAGCAGGCCATTGCCGGCTGGAATGCGGCGGTGACCGGGCAGGGCGACATCACCCAGTTGCCGCTGCAGGAAGTGGTGGTGCCGGCCGACGGCCTGCGCATCGGCGCGCTGTTGACGGCCGCCGGCCTCACGCCGAGCAACTCCGAGGCCGCGCGCAAGCTCAAGGAGCGTGCGGTGAAGGTGGACGGTAGCGTCGTCGAGGATGCGCAGACGGTGCTGCCGCCGGGTTTCGAAGGCCTGTTGCAGGTGGGCAAGCGCACGTTCGCGCGGGTACTGCTGGTCGTCGCCTGACGCCGCGCCGCAGCCAGGCCGGGCATGAGGTCCCGGTCGGGCGCGGCATGAATGCACGCGAAGCGTTTTGCCTCTTCCCAAAACGGAGAGGAGGACGCATACTTCCGCTCCTTCGCCGCCGGCCGGTGGTTGGCAGCGAAGGCAGGAAGTTGAAGTCACCCTCACGCAGGTGTTGACGGCAACGAAAAGGCTGCCATAATAGGCGGCTCGCTTCGACGGAAAGCCTACGGGTTTGAGGGAGAAGCGGCGGAGTCGGACCTCGAAACGAGGTGTTGACGAAGCGGAAAAGCCGGCTATAATGGGCGGCTCGCTCGGACGGAAACGTCGGGCACTAGGAAGAAGGCGCTGAGGCCGATTCCGAAGTTCTTTGAAAGTATGCGCAGGTATCTTGTGAGGGCGCCTGCAGGAGTGGATGACTGTCCATCTTGCAGACGTTTGATCAAGCAATGAATAGTTTGTTA